>Ga0075692_103_pt2 | contig 29557 bp, 38 predicted proteins | sample RifGroA2_FD_67693 | JGI IMG/M metagenome (GOLD analysis project Ga0075692, IMG submission 67693) | Microgenomates (Gottesmanbacteria) bacterium GW2011_GWA2_42_18
AATGCAATCATTTTTTCAAAAAGATTTTTACCGATGAGATAGGCTTTGACATCATTCCGGCTTTCGACTGCTACCGGATAATCGGCTGCTTGTTCAATCACAGCGGATGGGTTTGCTTTAAGTTGAGAAATAGATGTTGAAATCATATACCAATAGTTTAACCTATATATAGGTCTTATGTCAAGACCTAAATAATGGTCTTGTAAAAACGCTTTGTTTACCACCGGCTCCTTAAATTCGGCATATTTTGGGGACTTATAATCCTCGAAATTTAACAATTTCGGGGAATCATACCTTTACAGTGAGTTTATACTATATTGACATTTTTAGTCATGTTTGATATAAAATAGTCATGTTACATCCAAGAACGTACACACCGGAACAAGTCGCAGAAATACTCCAGTTGAGCAAAAACACCATTTATGAGCTGATCGGCAGAGGAGAAATTATTGCCAAAAAAATCGGAAAGGTGTATCGAATTCCCGCAAGTTCAATTTCCTTTGTCTTCACCGGGATGGATGAGGATATATTAAAAGCCCAGAAGACGGATGAAGCTGGATTGGAAAAAGTGAATGAAACTATCAGAAATGTCCGTCAAAAGCTATGGCAAAAATCCGGGTCTTTTTAGACACTGATGTCATTATCTCCTCCCTGCTTTCAAAAACCGGCGCTTCCTTTAACGTCATCAAAATTCCCAAAATTGAAAAAATAATTACCAATACCGTTGCAGAAGAGGTAAAAGAAGTGGGAAAAAGACTTAATATTGAAGCTGGGAGCACCGTAAAAATCCTCAACAATCTCAGAACAATCGCTTTTGATATAACCAAAAAAGATTTAATCAAAAATTATGGGGATTATGTCATTGATGAAGAAGATTCACATGTGGTTGCCGGAGCTTACCTATCAAAGTCTAAATTCTTACTGTCCCATAACAGCCGGCATTACAAAGCAAACAAAATCGAAAATGATTTGGGGATTTTAATAATCAAACCGGGAAATTTCCTTCAGTATCTAAGAAGTATCAATGAGTTTTAATCCCCGCTTCCCCGATCTCATCACTTAAAAAAATTGACAGGAATCGATGGAATGAGAAGCGCCTCTGATGGCCACCGATCCCTGTCAGACGACAGGAAAGACGTTTAACTTACGGCAGTAGATCTCGGAAAGTTTTGAAGTCAACTTTAGTTTTGCTCACCCAGGTTTTCGCACCTGAGTTTACAAACCCCGGATCATTGAAACCTCCCGAGAGGCCAATGATGACCGACCCTGGCCTTAAGGCCAAAATCTGCTGCACGCATTGAGGACCTTTCATTTTTCCTGGACCCAAATCGTTGTCAACAATATAGGCACGGCCATGTAAAGCAGGATTAGCCTGTAACGCTGAGATTAAAGACTCGCAATCGTTAAAGACCATTGTAGGTCCTATGATTTCTGCTCCAATTCTTATCCACGTCGGATCATCATCGACATGGATAATCGGATCACTCTGATATTGGCTCACTTTTTCCTCCTCTCCGGCTTTCGCCTGAGCCTCCTCATCAGTTTTAGCATTTTCGGCCTCGGCAGTATCGGCATCTTCGAGGGCGTAAACCCGAATTTCTCCGGTTGCCCGGTTGATGGTTGTTATCTGGCCGTCCCAGTAGAAGGTTCTCGGACCCTCTACCATATCCTGAATTATTCCGGGGCCGACCTCAACCAACCTCTCGATTAGGAATCCGATCACGGTTCCCTGGGTCAGGGAGTAAACGGAGATGCCGCCGCTGACTGCGGTTGCACTGGGCACGAAGTAGTAGTTTCCGGCCTCAAGAATCCCTGCTTGGACAGCCACCATTCCGAAACTTCCCAGCTCGAAGGTCTCCTGTTCATATTCTGCTTTTACAGAAGCAGGGGGTACTTGGGTTGAGCCTGGCGAAGCGCACGAAGTCAGAGTGACCAACACAATCAATAGGATGTAAAGCTTACTGGTGTTCATTTTTTTCCTCCGTTGGAAACTTAGATTTTCAAGTCAGGGCGCATCCTGGCTTGATTGGTTCCTTCCTGTCAAAGAGCTGAACTTCGTCCTTTTTTTTCGGGTCCACCCCGTAAAGAAAGAAATTCAGCCCATAGAGTATAGGAAGAGGTTATATTTTGCTTGTCATAATTTGTCAGGAAAATTTGACTTCCTTACAAAAAAGGGTATAATCCGCCAAAATCCTTACATTTTTACGTTTGGGTTGTTATGACCGTCTAAAATGAATAGAACCGCTCAAAAGAAACAGACTAACATTGGATCGGAGAATGCCAGGCAGTGGTGGAGTATTTTTTCGACTGCCGGCTATAAAGATCCAAATAAGTGTTTAACTGATTTAACGGTTAAAACAATCGAGGCGAATGCTAAGAAGTGGCTGAATATTATCCGTTATACTGAATCGGGAACAATTATCCAACTACAGGACGACTGCGAATACAGTGTGACAGAGGTAATTAACAATAAGCACCTCTTAAGAAAATACTTTGGTCCATATTACCGAAAATACCTCTTAAAATACATCCCCATCGACCAAAAGGATCTCCTCAAAACGATCAATGAATCATTAGTTGAACTTTATCTTTCAAGAAAGATTGGTCACAAAAAATCATTAAATAGCTTATCAAATATTGAGTTATTGAACTTGATTGCCGGAAGCGGTTATGAAGTCGGTTTCGATGATAAATATAAAGTTTTAGCCGATAAGTGTTCATTCCTCTTTGATCACATCATTAAATACCCTTTGTACGATGAACCGGATGTGCTGCAATTTATCAATTTCTACTGTGACCTCTGGAATGTTACTTTGCCGGAAAAAACAGCCAAAGAAATTTATCGGATATGCGGCGGATACCACTGGCTTGTCCATCAGGCCATCAGAAACCTGAGGGATGATTTCCAACTATCAGTATATGAAGCCTGCACGGATATTTTGCTTTTGAACAAACTGGAAGTAATTTGGGGCAAATTTACAGCTGAAGAAAAAAATATCATCAGAAAGATATATCTGGGCAATATTGAACAGACCGATTCTCTGACTCATGAATATGAATATTTAAAAAGTATTAGGGTCATTATAGAAAAATCGGATCGTATTGAACTCGGACTGCCCCTTCTTTCAAAGATCATTGAAAAGGAAATGAAGCTGGATATTATTCACGTCAAGCATGACCAAATCATGCTCGGAAAAAATAATCTGACTAACACACTGACCAATAAAGAAAAATTACTGATGCTTCTTCTCCTTAATTCCAAAAAGAAAATCATATCCCGTGAAGTGATCGCCCAAACTATTTGGGGTGACTGTTGGGAGGAAAAATATTCCGATTGGGCGATAGATGTTCTTGCCCACCGGGTGAGGAAAAAACTAAATGCTGTCGGAATCGATGAAAACTTATTGAAAACCGTAAAAAAGAAAGGCTTTGTTTTCGGCTAAATCTATGGCAGTTGCGCTTGAACAATTAAATTTGAAAACCGGAATTTCCCAAGAACTTGAGATTCGGGACGGATTCGATCTTACCCTGACTCAACTGGTTGATTCATTTTTCCCTGACGGTTCACCTGTCCAAAAGGATGAAATGAATAAATTACTTCACTTATGCAATGAACTGCTTTCCAGCGCAGACGTGACTTATTATTTGTCTGCTTCAAATATTCTTCCCTTTATTAGAAAGCAATCCGTTTCATCAGGTGAAAATGCAAACAGGATCAATTTATTTGCTGCTGATCCTCAAAGTCAGGCATTTAATCTGCAAATGAAATTATTACAGGGATCCCCTTTAACCTTCTATATAGGATATAAAAACGGGCATAACCATTTTAATAATCTTACACATACAAAAGAAGCAATCCAGGAAAGCCTGGAGAAGCGTTTTGCCGCCAGCCAGCTTGAGCCGGAAAAATACGGATTAAATCCTGCCGCGGTTTTATATAGATTAGCCGGAGATGAAAACTTGTTAAGTGTGAAACCGCTTAGCATGAGCTCCGAATCGAAAAAGATTTCGCCAATTTTAATTTTGGAGAAAACCGCATCTATAACTGATTCAGATCGTATTGAATTAAGGATTGCAGTTGAAACGGATACAGAAACTGGAGCAGTTCAGGAATATTCAAAATTAAGAACTCTATTCACCATTAAATTAAAAGACCTTGTCGGCGAAGCTACGGAGGATTTAATGTTTTCAGATTATTATCATTCCTGTCATAATCCTGCCTTAAGTCCGCGGGCTAGAGTAAACTGGATTTTTGGCGAAGCAGAATCATATGGTCATATATCCGAGGATACCATCAAAATATTAAATTCACCGATTTCCATTTATAGCGTATCAGGGAGGATGCTAGAACGTCATATTCCATATACAACCGATTTTATAAAAAGAGAAGAAATGTTCAGATATTATAGGCCAATTTACTATTTAAAACTTTTGAACTTATCCGCAGAACTGGCAAACTTAGCAGTTGAAAAAGAAGGAAAATTACCTGAAGAGGCAACGTATGAAATTCCAGAGGAACCTGAACTGTCTGTATTATCAGAAGAAACTCGAGGAGATATTGAATACCAATTTCATATTTTGGACAAGGCGTACGGAAACGAAAAATACATTAACACATCTGTATTTAATATATATTCACCGATTGAATTTCTTTTATACGAAAGTTTATGGAGAGATCAAAATACCTGGAAAGATTTAGGTAATTTTATACTTCAATTAACCAAAGCAGTTGAGAAAAACCCGCACAATTTATGGAAATTCATGGTGGCAATAGGTTTAAAGGATGTCTTTCCTGCCTTAAAAGGCATTCAGGATTATCAAAATTTTGAAAATTTACTGTTGTCTTTTTATAGGCAGTCATCAGACGGAAAGGAAGCATTCTGCCGGGCAGTTGATGCTTCTTTACCTGAAGAGAGTAGATATAAAAGGCAATCATCTGAATCTGATATTGGGTATTGGACAAGGCTGATTGATTTGTTACCCGATATTTCCGCAAGCCGGGATTTCCGGCCGGCAAAAGAGAGTAGTCAATCAGATATTTATTATATGAAACTATGCAAAGGGCTGGCTGCCTTTGCCGTCCTTAATCGAGAAGAAGCATCAGCTGCCTTTTTAGTGAAAGCCGGAGCAAAATCATCTTATGCTCATGACAGAGTAAATAAGCATTTTATAAAGAGATTCGATGAGCGTGCTGCTAAAATTGCTCTTTACGAGTTGTACGTTGATACTGCTAATCAGAAAATGGCCGGCTATACCTTATACACTCTCAGGGAACCCGACCCGGCCACTGCCTTATATATCAGGCATTTTCAATTAGCAAGGATTTTCTGTGGTATTCCTTCTGCTTCCTCTATCGGCTCAATAAATATTCTTTCAAGCGATAGTTTAGTCCAAGGATTAAATCCTCCCCCGGATGAAATTATTATCGGTATGCCGGAAATGGAAGAAGAATTATTCAATTTTCTTTGGTATCAGCTGGGTGACAGAAATTTGCCTGATGCTTTAGTACAAAAATATATATCGGGTGAAAAATCTGTCGGCGGTTATGATGCTGAAACTGCCGATATATACACTCAACAAATGGATGCTTTATTGAAGGAAGTCGGTTCGATTGAACAGGAAATCTTATTGGAATGGCTAGGAACCGAACTTAACGGTAAAAAAGTATTAGATGACGGTTGCGGATCTGGTAATGAAGTGCATCTTCTGAATAATAATGGAGCTGATGTATATGGGATAGATGGATCTTCGAAAATGATTAGCCAGACAATAGAAAAATATCCGGAATTAGCTGATCGTTTCCGGGAAAACGATGTGTCTATATTGCCATTTGATGACGAAACCTTTGACATAATAATCAGTAAATATGTCATTAATGAAAATGAAAATATCGATACCATCTTTCGGGAAATTATTAGATGTTTGAAGCCTGATGGAACTTTGATATTTTTTGCTCATCATCCAATGAGCCAAATGGCTTTCAGCGATAACCCTCATGACTATTTTGGCAGGCGTAAAGTAAATACTAAGCTAGGTGAAAAATTGACAATACCTGAACCTCAGCACACATTGGGGGAATATTTATCACAGTACTTCACAGATAGTTTTATCCTTGCCCGGTTTCAAGAAGGTCAAGACCCGTCATTGCGAATGCATCCGGATAAAAATTACCCCGAGATGCTGGTCATTAAAGCCATTAAAAAGAAAAATTAGAGTTAATTCTTCTTCAATTCCTCTTCGACAGAGCGTTTGAGGTCGTCAAAGTTGACCGGATTCAGTTTTTTGCCGTTCAGGAAAAAGGTCGGGGTGGCATTGACGCTGAAACGCTTACCGTCGGCCAGGTCCTTGGAAACTTTTTCCTGATACTTTTTATTTTTGTAAGCCTCCTCGTATTTGGCTTTGTCCAGGCCCAGTTTTTCGCCGGCTGAAAGAAGCATTTCCTCGGAAAGTCCGGCCTGGTTTTCGAAAATATAGTCATGCATTTCCCAAAACTTGCCCTGTTCGGCGGCCGCTTCGGCTGCCAGGGCGGCAGGGACGGCCATTTTGTGCTGATCAAGAGGGAAATGCCGGTAACTTAAGGATAATTTATCCTTATTGGCATTAACTAAAGATTTTACCTGGGGATAAAAAGCACCGCAGGCCGGACACTGGAAATCTGAAAACTCGACCAGATAATCTGAGGCTTCTGAATTTCCTTTAATTTGGCTGCCGGCAGGGATTAACTCGCTTTTTTCCAAAAGCTTTTCCGGTTTGGACATGAAAAAGACGCCGCCGATAATTATGGCAACTGTCGCAAGAATAATTCCGATAAAAAATTTGCTTTCCCCTGTTAAGTTCATTTTTTAGCCTCCTTGTACATTAATAATGAAATTGTAAAGATTACCAGCATATTGACGGCTGAAACAGCACACCAGGTACAGATAGCTTTTATCACAAAGAGTTCCGTATAAGTAAACCAACTGACAAAAACCACGCCAAAGGCCGACATGCCCAAAATCAGCGGAATTAAATTTCGTTTAGATGACGTTGTTCTTAAAAAAGCCAGAACAGACAGAAAAGCATAACCGGCCAAACCCACTGCCGGAACCGGAATACCCAATGGGTAACTCATGGGGCTTTTGCGGACAATCTCGCAGCCGGAATTCAGACAGACAATCGAGGTTTGCCGCAAAAAACTTTGCGTGACATAAGCGGCGATAACTAACCCTATCAGGGAGAATACAAAGACAATCCGGTTATAAACTACTGTTTTTGCTGTACGTGCCATATTTATTTATAGATTGAGATATTATATATTTAGGAGTACTGCAATTCAAATATGTGTTTTACCATTCCCGTTAAAGTATTGAAAGTAGCCGGCAAAAAGGCCGTCATCGAAGGGGGAAAGACGGTTGTCCTGACCGGTGATATATCCGTAAAAAAAGGGGAATATCTTCAAGTGATTGGTGACGCGGCGGTCGCCAGGCTAAACAGGCAGGAAGGCTTGAAAGTCCGCTTATTAATAAAATCTCTTTCATAAAATATGAACAAAGGCATAAAATTGGCTATTCTGACTGCATTTATCTCCGGTGTTTCCATTTTCTACAACAAACAGCTTTTGATAAAGGGTATTGATCCGTTAATTCTCAACATTGTTAAAAACGCAGGGACAGCAATGATTTTATCGCTCTTTATTTTTAAAGGCGGCGGTCTGGCGCGGACTTTGGCGGATTTTAAAAAATCCTGGAAAGAACTATTGGTTTTGGCAGTCATTGGAGGCAGCCTGCCGTTTATTCTTTACTTTAGCGGTTTACAGTCTGCCTCTGCCGTCAATGCTAATTTAATCCATAAATCGCTGTTTATTTGGGTGACCCTCATGGCCATGCCCATTCTGAAAGAAAAAGTCGGATTTTACCAGGTTGCCGGATTTGTCCTGATCGCTCTTTCCAATTTCATTTTGGGTTTTGCCGGATTCGATTTTAACCGCGGCGAAGCACTGATTCTTCTGGCTACCCTTTTTTGGTCAGGCGAGTATATCATCGCCAAAAAAGTATTGAAAAAAACCGGCAGCCTGACTGTTGCCTGGAGCCGGATGTTTATGGGCACTCTTCTTCTGATTGGGATAGCCGCCTGGCAAACAAAATTAGCACTGCTTTTTTCCCTGGATCCGGCGGTCTTAATAGCGCTTTTTCCCTCGATTATTCTGCTGTCACTCTATGTCTTTTCTCTTTTTTCAGCGCTAAAATACGCTCCGGCAATACAGGTAACGGCCATCCTTATTTTGGCTACACCGGTAACCAATTTACTTCAAACGGTTTGGTCGGGATCAATTATCCCTACGGTCCAAATATACAATCTGCTGTTTTCACTCTCCGGTATTTTTTTGGTCTATGTTTTCCGCCACCAACCGAGTCTTAACCGCTGACGGGGTCTTTCTTTGCAGCCGTTATGCTTATCCGCCGAACTCCCTTTCTTTGTGCGGGCCTGATAGACATGAAGAGCTGTCATATTACTCTGCCACTGCCCTCATTGACAAAGGTACAGGGGAAATTCTGCAGAATTTTTCCACCCTTTATCCTTATCTTTGCCTGATTGCCTATCAAAACAATATCCGCAATCCGCTTGACCGGCAGGTTATTGAAGCCTACTGGCTGGGTAATGCCTTATTGGAAAAAGTCAAAACCCGCAATTTCGCTGATCTTTTAAAAGATAAGCTTATGCTGAAAAAAATGAAACCTCGGCAGCTGAAACGTATTTTTAATTTTTTTCCGCAAATTCCCCTACCCCACCATTCCTTCCACGTCTTAGCTGTCTGGCGCAGGACCGGCCATCTTGATATTCCCCACACTCTGGAAACAATGGATGCCTGTCTAATTAATTGGGGGAAAATACTGGGTTTTGACGGAAATCAATCGATTAAAATCGAATCCCAAAAACTGGAATTTTGTAAGGGAAAGATGTGCTTCAAGAAAAAAATAATCAGATCCGTAATCTTCCAGGGCAAAGATGACATTCTCAGGAATAATCTAAAAAAGGGAGATTATATTTCCTGCCACTGGGGATATTTTTGCCAAAAACTTTCACTCAGGCAATTGAATGATCTGAAATATTATACCCGCTATTCCTTGAATGTGATAAACACATGATTATCTTCTGTCTGGGAAATGAGGCCGATAAAAAAGACTCTCTTCCGTCTGAAATCATGCCTCTTTTAAAGAAAAAACTACCTGATTTAAATTTTCAAAAATACGATCCGGCGGAAGAACTTAATTCCCCAAAAGGCAAATTGATTTTTATCGATACGGTTCTCGGGATTAAAAAAATCACGGTTTTTAACTCTCTGTCTGCTTTTGCCGCCTCTCCCTTAATATCTGTTCATGATTATGACCTTTATCTGGATTTATCTTTGAGGAAAAAATTAAAACAGCTGGACGATTTTCTCATCATCGGAGTGCCGGTCCGTACATCTAAAAAAAAAGCGGTGGCCTATATATGTAAAATTCTGGAAAATCAGCTGTAGCGGGTTTTGAGAAAGTGCGAAGCGCAGCTCATGCAGGGGTCGTAAGCGCGGACAATTGATTCAATTTCTTTTTCCAAATCTTCTTTTTCTTTAAATTTCGTTAAATTGTTTTCCAGGTAAAGCCTGATTGATTCTTCTATGCCTATCTGATTTTGGCCGGTTGGTACGACAATTTCACCCTTTATAACCTTTCCCCCACCATCAACTGACAAACGGTAATAAAGAATACCCCGCGGTGCTTCGATGACGCCCGCGCCTGTCCCGGCCTTTCTGTTTATGGGTAGCGGTTTCTCCTCTTTGATAACAAAATTTTTAATAATATCAGCCGCCGAATCAAGACAATGAAGAATCTCTATGGCTTGGGCCAAATTATTATGGTAGATATTATTTGAGGGAAAGAGGTCCAAAATTGAATTCAGGCTTTGGCGGGTTTTGGGGTGGAGCTTGTCTTTGCCTAAATTCAGCCGGGCCAAAGCACCTGTCATATAGGTTTTTCCTTTAAACCTGAAGCCGGAAGCGTGGGAATAAGGAATGGAAACATATTCCAGATTATCCCCGTATTTTCCAGCCCTTTCCCGGCCCTTTGAGTGGTAAATCTCTCCGTCTAAAAATGAATATTCGCTATCCAAAAGCGCGGCAAATTGAAGATCGGGCCTAATTAAAGTTTTATCTTTTTCTTTAAAAAGTTTGATCAGATCAATGACCGTGTTTCTCAAACCCGACAGCTCATCGCTGCATTTTTTCAATTCTTCCCCGTTTGGTAACCTGGTGAAACCGCCAACCACCGCATAAGGCGCGTGTACACTTCTGCCGCCAACGGCAATGCTCAGATGATTGCCGACCGCCTTTACCTGGAAAGCATCGTGCAGAAATTTATGCTCCAGGCTGTCATCTTCCTTAAATTCCAAAATCGAATCATGGCCGAAAAAATCCGGCATGACAAAAATATATAAATGCAAAGCGTGGTCTCTTATTAAAAGCCCGAAATTGAGAAGCCGCCGCAGTTTCACAGTTTGCTCGGAAACATGAATATCTAAAATTTTTTCGCAGGCTTTGATTGCACACAGCAAATGGGCATTGGAGCAGGTACCGCAGATCCGGCAGGTCAGCTGGGGAAGCGCTACTATGTCCTTCCCTTTGATGGCCCGGGTATAAAAACGTTTAAATTCGCTAATTGAAAATTTTACGTCCTCGACTTTGCCATGGCGGATTTTGATATCACAACTGGCTTTGCCTTCAATCTTTGAGATATCGGAGAGTGACAAATCAAGATTATGCATCTATTTTAAATTCCTTTAAATATTTATCCAGAATATTCAGAAAAATTTTCTCATTCATGGGACAGCCGGGCACCTGGTCATCGATTGGGACAACTTCCGATAATTTCAGCACTTTTTCCGAATACTTAAAGCGGGTCAATATAGCCTCAATCTCGGCTTTAGTTTCCGCATTAAAAAGGTTTCTCTGAGCTGAGGGCATGCCGATACAGGCGCATGATCCGATGGCTACCAGTTTTTTGGCTCTGTTTCTGATCAATTTCAATTTATCCGACTGGTCACGGGAGGTTACCGCCCCTTCGACAAAGGCGACATCCAGTGAAGTCATATCTTCTTTTTTCTGTAAAACCAGCATGGCTCTAATATCGAGGAGCTTGCGCCATTGGGCAAAATGCTCATTTAAAAGTTCAGTAAAAATAATGGTCGAATCTTCACAGCAGGAAAAGGAAAACCAGCCTATCCTTAATTTCTTCATAAGAAGAAGATAGCAGATGGATTGGATGTTTACAAATTATGCTGTTTTGACTTATGCTAATTTATGAACCGTCTATATTCCGGGGGGATTGTTTATGAAATTAGCTATCCGTGCCAAAAGTTTTCTTTTATCCTTAATTCTGGTTATTCTGTTAGGCATAATTTCCCTGATAATATATCTTTCGGCCGGTGCCGACACGACTATCTTGTTGGTCGGGGGTGTGGGAAGCCTTTTTATTCTGATTTCAACTTATTTGATATCCTACTTTTACACCCAAGGGGCCAAAAAAATGGCTGCCATCCTGGAAAAACTGGAAAAAGACCAGTTTAATTCCGGCATCGGTGTGGCTGACCATGATTTGGAACATCTGACAAATACTTTTTCCCTGATCACGGAACAAATCCAGCAGAGGGAAGGAAATTTCAATAAACAGGAGAAAAAAATGGAAACTCTTCTGCAGGCTTTATCCGAGGCGGTTATCGCCTTGGACCAGGGCGGTAAAGTGCTTATTTTCAATAAGACCTCCGAAAAATTTACCGGTTTTACCGCCCAAATGGTAGTCGGCAAACATATCGACGAAATCCTCCATATTTACGGCGGGGATGAAAAAATTATTATATCCAACTATCTCGCCAAACCCGATGAACTGGCTACCATTCACCGCGAAAGAGGCCTCCAGATAAGATCACAGGACGGTAAAATTTTTCATATCGCCGTCTCGGTAACGTCCGTTGTCTTCACCGATGAAGAAAATCACGGTTTTATTTTAACTTTCTACGATGAAACCAACCAAAAAGCTCTCGAAGAAATGAAATTGGATTTCGTCTCCATGGCTGCCCATGAGTTGAGAACTCCGCTGACGGTTATTAGAGGATACGCGGAATTGTTAAATTCCGAGCTTGGTGATAAATTATCCCCGGAGCATCAGGAGCACCTCCATCGCCTGGAATTTAATGCCGCCAATTTAGGAACTTTAATTGATAATCTCCTTAACGTCTCCAGAATTGAGCGGGGTTCTTATAAAATTGAACCTCAATCTTTAGATTTGGTTTCATTGGTTAAAAATGCGGTTACTGATTTGCTTGATCAGGCAAACAGTAAAGGGCAAAATTTATCTTTTGTCGAATCTGCTGAAAAAATACCTATGGTTATGGCTGATTCATCACGCATTAACCAGGTTATTTCCAATCTGATAACCAATGCCATAACCTATACTCCGGTCGGAGAATCAATAAAAGTGTCAGTAACCCCCCAAGGTTCTTTAGTCTCAGTTTCTGTACAGGATACCGGCATCGGTATCCCCAAGGAAGCTTTATCGAAGCTCTTTACCAAGTTCTTCCGTGTTTCCAGCGTTCTGGAACAGGGATCAAAAGGAACCGGTTTAGGTCTGTTTATATCCAAATCCATCATTGCCATGCACGGCGGAGAAATCAACGTTGAAAGCGAGGTAGGCAAAGGATCAACATTCAGTTTTACCCTGCCTGTAGCCACGAGTGCCCAGACGGCGCAAAGCGCGGCTCAATTTGGAGGATTAACTAAAACAGGAAAAGGGATTATGATTAATCCGGAGAGATTATCCCAGAGGATGGCCGGCAGGTTCAGTTCAAATTAAGATTAATATGAAAACAATACTTTTAGTTGAAGACGATTTCCATATCCAGGAAATCTACCGCACCACTTTTATTAAAACCGGCAATTATACTGTGGAAACCGCTTCAGACGGGCAGGAAGCCCTGGTTAAACTGGGCAGCCATATTTATGATCTTATTCTTCTGGATATTATGCTGCCCAAAGTTACCGGCATTGATGTTTTAAGGGCGATGAGAGCTCCGACTTCGCCTACCAAAGATACACCGATTATTCTGATAACCAATTTAGGCCAGGAAGATATTATCAAAGAAGCCTTTAAAATAGGCGCGGACGGCTATCTCATTAAAGCCCAATTCACGCCTCTGGATATAGTCAGGGAAGTGGATGCTTTTTTTCAGCAAATGAAAGAAATGCAAAACCAACCTGCAGTACCGTCGGCAGAAACAGCAGTTCCAGCCCCGGCCTCTATCCCGGTTGCTGCAGCAACACCTTCAGTTCCCGTAGTTCAACCACCCTATCAGCAGCCTGTTTCTCAATCATCTTCTTCTCAACCGGCAACAACACCTGCGGCCGAAAATCCCCAATAACCGTACTTTGTCAACTGGCAGGAAATATTTTAGCTGGACTGATCAGGAGAAAACAGCATTAAAAGTGTAATCAATAAAAAGGCTGTCAAAGCCATAAAAGGTATCGAGATAAAACCGAATTCCAAAATAAAAGTCTTGGCACAGTCAACTGAATAACCGACAGTCGAGCAGGGTACCAACGGATTACCGCCCCATTGAAGGTAATAATGGTATGCAGCAATTACCGCTCCCAAGATTGACAAACCCGTCAGATGCCATTTGATGAAAAATTCCCGTCTCAGAATAGAGACTGACAACAGCAATACTTGAGGGTACATTAATATTCTCTGATACCAGCACAATTTGCAGGGTTCATATCCTGCAATTTCCGAATAATACAAACTGCCTAATGTTGCCGTCAGGGACACTATCAAAGCCAGATGGAAGGAATATTTCAATAAAATTTTATTTACCCCTTTCAGGACTTTTTGCCAGTGCCTTGACTGTTTAATTGCCAGATAAATTGCAGCCAGAAAAACCCCAGCTGCCAATCCCATAACAGTCAGAACTGCTAAAATAGCGGTTACTGTCTCAGGGTTCATGGACTATAGTATAGAGAAAAAAACTTTTGAAGGCAATTTCATGTGCCGGTTGCCAAAATACAAATAAATTTAATAAACTGAAGATAAAGTATTAATAGAAAGGAGGTGATTAATCTGAAGAAATATTCTTTATCATCCCGGCAGTATTTTCTACTTGCCGTTGCCGATCTTTTTATCATCTTTTTCGGTCAAATTCTCTATCCGAACCAAATTGTAGTCGGCAACGATAGTACCAGGTTTTATTTCGGACTTTTAATAGCAGCAGCTTTATTCCTTATGTTCCAATATCTTAGCCTGCTAATCACAAAGACAACTCAAGTCAGAAAGTACAAGTCAGAAGCGCTTAACTTATTATTGATGGCGGGGGTAAACACGGCGGGTGTCTGGCTGACGGGCAGATTTTCTTCAATGACGGGTTTTGGCATATCTTCTTATTTGATAGCAGTCATTTTGGGAATTTTTCTGACCACAGCAGTCTATCTGGTTAAACGATCAAACTAATCCTAAGATGTGAAGGATTACTGCAACAATCAATAATAAAAGGAGAACGCTCCCCATTCCGCTAAAAACTAGAATTCCCAACAGGGATAATATCCATAACAACAATAGGAGTATCACTCCGCCTTTAACCGGTTGGGGCAAAATACTGACCACCCAGATTAAAACGGAAAAAACTATTAAATCCCAAAGACCTATCGGGCGTCCGTTAAGATAAAAAAAAGGAGATGTTAAGAATGAGGTCGTGGGTATGGAAATAAAACCAACCAGCCAAAGAAGAATAATAACAGTCAGCAGAATAAGTAGCATCGGTAATTATTGTACTATTTTCTGTTCCCAATTTCAGATGTTATTATTGAATCTATGACTTTCCTTGATTCCGTCGTTTTGGCAGTTGTGGAAGGTGTAACAGAATTTCTGCCGGTTTCTTCAACTGCCCATATGATTTTAACTGCTTATATTCTGGGTATCAGCCAATCCTTTTTTGTCAAAAGTTTTGAAATTATTATTCAGCTGGGAGCAATTTTAGCTGTGGTTGCGGTATATCTCAGAAAATTTACGGACAGGAAAATACTTATGCTGTCACTCATCGGTTTTTTACCCAGCGCTGTTACCGGCCTGCTACTTTATCCTTATATCAGAAGCTTCTTTGACAATCGACCGCTTTTAATCGTTATGCTGTTTGCCGGTGGTCTGGTGATGATAATGATTGAGATGATGGATAGAAATCTGAAAAAGCCTCTTAATAATTTATCGGCGATAACCTTAAAAAAGGCGGCGGCTATCGGTTTGTTTCAAACAATCTCTATGGTGCCGGGAGTTTCCCGGGCGGCAGCCACCATAATCGGCGGACGGTTTTTAGGACTGGACAGGAAAACAGCAGCCGAATTTTCATTTATATTGGCAGTGCCGACGATGGCAGCAGCTTCAGGACTGGATATTATGAAAAACGGCCGGACTTTTACGGCAAATGAATTTTTATTATTGCTGACCGGATTTTCAGTTTCTTTCCTGGTAGCTTTGGCAGTCATCCGTTTTTTCCTCTATTTTCTGCACCGGCATTCTTTTATGGTTTTCGGGTTCTATAGGATAATTTTAGCCGCCTACTTTTTTCTGCTGTTTTTAAGATAAATCCCGGCTTTGTATCAGAAGGACTAAACCCTGATGGACGGCAACTTCCGCGGTTTTTCCTACTATTTCGTTGCTTATCCCTAAAGACGCTCTTCTATTTAGCTTTTTTCTCAAAAGATTATAGCGGCAGCCGGAAACGCTCACTACTGCAGTTGATGAAAAGGGAAGCACGGAGAGATATTTAAACTTATATTTTCGCTTAATAGAAGTTCTTTCTTTAATCAGCCTAAGAGAGTTGTTTCTGTCGGCAATCTCTGCCTTGATTCCATGCTTTAACAATTTTTCCAGAAGAAAGACAGAACCGATCGATTGATCTAAGCGGTCGCCGATTGCCCCGTATATTAAAACATCTTGGGGATTGATTTTTAGAACAAAGTCCAGGGCAAGTTCCAAATCTGTGGCATCTTTCTCCCGCGGATATTCCAGGAGATTTTTAACTTTTAATTTTATTTCTTTTAATTCGGTAGAGGTTACTGAATCAAAGTCCCCTATACCGTAATTAGGCATCAGCCCGTGTTTTATTAACCAAAGTGTAGCTCTGTCAACACCAATAACGATATCATTCTTTTTTAGGGTCTTAAGGTATTCCGCATACAGTTGCCCTGCAGCAAAAATTACCACCCGCTGCCTCTTTTCCATATCTCATATCTTAGTGTCTGTTATCAGAAAAATCTATCCCGGCAGGAATCAACCCATCTGGGGGAGAGAGAAAACGGAAATTAGACTTCCTGTATAATATTTCCTAAATTATAAGATGACTAAACTTTATATTTTTGTTTTACTTTGTCTGTTAACTCTAGGTTTACTGATTCTTAATATACAAAGTTTAAAACGTCAAACTCTCCCTCCCATTCCCACCCGGATTTCTACTGTTCCGTCTGTTATCGAATATACGGTTATAACTGAAACTCCTGTTCCTTCGGCAACTCCCCGCCCGAGCGCAACCGTGACTCCGACTCCTAACAGAATTTCCGCCGGAGATTTGGAAGCCTTTTTCAGCAAATATGCCGAAAAGGAAAGTGTCGACCGGGATTTATTGAAAAAAATTGCCGTTTGCGAATCAGGCTTTAACCCGGCAGCCAGAAACGGAATTTACGGCGGCTTGTTCCAATTTTCGGAAAATTCCTGGCAATCTTTAAGAAGAATAATGAACCTTGATACGAATCCGGCATTGCGTTTCAATGCCGAGGAAGCCATAAAGACCGCGGCGTACAAACTGGCTTTAAATGGCCGTGCTGCCTGGCCAAACTGTTCCCAATAACAGTAAAGTGTTACTCCTTTTAGCTCGTCTTTTCCATCTGTGTTTATCTTTCGTAATGCCGACCATTGACAACTCGTACGTATTATCGTACGCCTAGTTTAGGATGAGTATAATTTTCAACATGAAAACCTATACCGCTTTCTCCCCGAGAATCCCATGATCGGAAAACCGCTTAAAGGAGAACTTGAAGGATTAAGATCTCTGCGTTCATGGCCTTACAGAAATGTTTATGAGATCAAAGGCAAAAAAATTATTATTATTTCCGTTGCCCACCGTCCGTCAGTCTATTAACTCGCATTCCCCTCAGAGCTATCTTCAAAATGAGGTTGCTTTCGGGGTAATCGTGGCGGGATAATATAAATAGATGCTGAATCCGACCAATGCAAATTTCTATATTTTTTTAGGCTGGTGTTTGATTTTGCTTTTGGTAAATTATCTGAGTTTTATTTTTTTACCCGATATCAAAACTTCCGGACGAAATCTGATTCTGTTATCCACTATAAGTATATTCGTAAGATTTCTGATAATAGCCGTATTTCCGTTTGCCGTCGGCTATGATGTGAAAGCTTTTCTATGGGCGGCAGAAAAAATTAAAAACGGACAGGACATCTATTGGAGTCTCAATGTAAGGGAATATTATGCTTTCTTGCCGACATTCGGTATGATAACCGCCCTTTTTTTAAAATTAAGCCGCTTGGATCCTGTCGTTTTCTTCAAATTGTCAGCTTCTGTTTTTGATTCGCTTATTCCCCTTATCATCGCCAAAGTCAGCCGCAATCTCAAGGGGGGTCTCCTCTATGCCCTTTCCCCGATAAGCGTAATCTCCTCAATATCCGGACAATTTGATGCCATCCCCCTGTTCTTTACTATGTCATCTTTATATCTGGCAAATCAAAACTCACTCCCATTCAGCGCTTTACTGCTTGGCATCGGCGTTGCATTTAAACCCTGGCCGCTTATTTTCACACCATTAATTCTTTTTAAAGCCCCCAATCGGCGGGAAGGTGAAAAATTATTGGTACTGGCATTGACGGTACCGCTGGCTGTTTCCCTTTTTTATAAACTGCTGATTCCCGCTTCAAATCTCGCAACGATGGTTTTGGCGATTATACTTTATGAAAGTTCAATCGGCTGGTGGGGGCCTTCGGTTATTTTTTTTCATCTGGCTCAAATCACTTATCATCGGAAAATACTGACTGTACCGGCTTTTTTTTCCAAAATTTTCACCCTGGGAATTCTTTTTTTTATCTTCAGCCGCTTTAAAAATAAAAATATCTTCCTGACTACCCAATGGCTTATCTTGGCCCTTTATCTTTTTTCATTCGGGCTCTCCATCCATTATTTTGTCTGGATACTGCCGTTAATATTGATCAATAAAACTGTCCTTAAAAAGGAATTTTTCCTTGCCGTAGGACTTTTTACTATCCTTAATTCCGCTTATATTTTTAATTTTCACTACCAGCCGCCGGCCCTGCCTCTTTGGCTGAAAGATACAAGTTCAGTCTTATTGTGGATCTTTATGGCCTATTGGGCTATCCGTAATTTCCGGTTTCAAAAACCTCTCAACCGGCTTTTGTAAGAAATGGATAATAAGTTCCGGTAAATTAAAACAGTTAAAAAAGGCAGTAGATGTATCAGGGTAAACCAGAATTTTATATTAGTCATCGGCTCTCTCAATTTATGCATAAACCAAGTCGCCAGAAGAAGAGGATAATGAAAAAGAATTTTCCGGTCGGCAAAATATATGGAGAGCAAATCAGCTTCATCGGAAATAAGTCTGATACGCTGAGAAGGACTATTTTCAGTCAATTGAAATTGAACAGCATATGTTTTGCCTTCGGAATCAAATTGTATGGGAAATCCAAAAGGATGATAGCGGCTGTCAATAATTTCATATGCATTAAAGATGCTCTCGGATATCAGCTGATGATCTTCATTTAACAACTTCATTTTCAATCTGAAGGGAACGAATCCTCCGGTTATTCCAGGAATTTTTTCATTTTTCAAATGGGTCAGAATCATACCCATATTACTTTCTCCGGAAAGAAAATTCATTTCAAGCGGCCGGTCTGTCAGAATTACGGAGATATCTCTTGTGGCGGGTAAAATAGATTGTTGTGAGTGACGTATCACAAAAGTAAATAAAGAAACCGGCGGTTTGAAGGCAAGGTATAACAGTAGCAAAACGCTTACCGAAAATATCGCGGTGGTAACTTTAGCTGAATAGATCTTTTTTCCTCCGACTGTCAATGGAGCAGAAACAGCAGTTCCTATAAAATACCTCCGTTCGGTCAGTATATGCAGGCAATAGGCAAGCAAAACGGACCCTCCCAGGGATAACAGTAATATTTTGGCAGCCGATACAGGATTATCCGGCGTGATAAAACGCAAGACAGTCTGAATAACCAGTGAGTGGACCAAAAAAAGGACATAGCTGTATTTTCCCAAAAAAGTCAGGGCGGGAGCTTTCAATATCTTATTTCCCCCCTCTATGGCCAAGATCAAGACTAAAGCAGCAGGTATTACCATCATTGTTTGGACCTGTACGCTGACAGATTCCGGAATAAAGTCCTGGAAGATGACGGGACTGAACAATAATATTAAAGCCATGCCGAACACCGCGGGATTGATCAATAAATTTCTGATTCCCGCGGTTTTTTTCCTTATCTGGTTGAAATTCCGGCTGATAAGCAAACCTGCGATGAAATAAATAAACAAATGCAGCCGGAGCATGCCGAATCCCAAAATCCTCTCAGTAGCAAGATTAAGGCCGATGAAAAAAGGGAATAAACTCAAAAGTAAAACCACTTTAAGGATTTTTGAGGCTTTTCCGAGCGATGGATATAACGGGATTATTAAAACCGGATAAAGCAGATAGAATAAAACTTCCAAAGCTAAAGCCCAATATATCCCGTCGAGCTGTCCGATATATTGGCCGAAGGGCAATGTCAGAGTAGCATTCACCAGAAAACTGATCAGGGTTTGAAGATATTTTGGCCAAATTTCATAATAAACCGCGGAGGGAATTTTTGTTAGAAAAAATACATAACTTAAAGCTGCAGCTGTCTGCAATACTAATATTATTTTTGTAAACAGGTGGCACCCGTTTCGCTTCCTATCAATTCCCGCCAAAATTCTGTTTACAATAAAGGCTGAAAAAAAGACGGTCAGTATTGGTAAATACGGATAGCGATAACCGCTGAAACGAAGTAAAGTAAAACTCAAAACTATCACTAAAAACGGCGGAAAAAGTCTGTTGTATCTGCGGGATATAAATCCAAAAACAGAAACTTGCCCGGGATATCTCAATCCCATCAGAAAGCCGCTGATGATAAAAAAAATCGTCACCCCGACTCCGCCTCCGCCGATTGCCACCCTCAAAAAACGGTGAAAAAAATCAGGGGTGGATTGATACCAAACAGCCAAAGGCATGTGGGTCAACATCACAGCCAAAATGGCAATGCCTTTCAAACCATCCAAAACACTTAATCGTGGCGGGGGATGAAGCCTATTCATTAGCGCTGATTTCTTTTGCCGATTTTGAATCTGACCAGAATATACAATACAAGGCAAAGCAGCAGTATATAAACAGGAAAAGCATAATGCTGGAAATTCAAGCCCCCGACCAGGCTTAAAAAAACTCCGACAATAATAAATCTTTCATCAATCATGGTTGCTAATTAAACGGCTTCCTCCTTGCAGAAATACAAAATCTGCCGGACCATAGTGAAAGAAAACATATATTGGATAAATCCGGGAATGCCGATTTTCATTCCTTCCCAATAACCCCATTTATGCTGTTTATGGATATTTTGCACGGAAAAGGGCATCCAGAAGACTTTTTTCTTTTTTTCCATCATATATCTGTTAATATAAGATTCCAGTTTATAGCCGTCGATTTTCCTGTCAAAAACTTCTCTTAAATCTTCGGTTTTTAATATTCTTTGGCCGGAAAGAACAATATCGTCCCTCAGCCATGGAATAATAGCAGCTGTTTTATCCGCTACCCTGCGCAGAATAATCATGTCGATATCCGGATTTTTCATGATCTTTCTTATAGCTTTAGTCAGATCCCGAACTTTAATATCGATTAAATCCCCGTCGAGTAAAAGAACATAGTCACGTTTTGCGAAAGTCGAACCAAACCTTACAGCATAAGCTTTTCCTTTATTTTCGGAAATTCTCCTGATAATAATATCCGGAAATTTCTGCAGAAGTTTTTTGTAAGTAAACTGATTCTCAGAGCCGTCATCCACGGCAATGATTTGAGGCATGGGTTTAAGTTTCATCACCGATTCCACCACATGAATAGGTTTGTATGATTCGTTATAAAAAGGGATGATACAACTGATTTTTTTCATCTTTCAGTGGTTTTAAGAAAAAATGAGTTTCTCCAGAATATGGAGGTGATATTGATGCCCCCTGAGGCAAGATTGATGGCTTTTTTCAACTCATATTGGCTTAATCCTTTATCCAAAGATTCCCTCTTGGGAATATTTCCGCTGTAATATTGCCGTAAATAAGACAGAGCTTTCCTGTCTCCCAACTGACCCATAGCCCAGACAGCTGAATTTCTTTCCCTGAAGCTGTTGCTGTCATCATTTAAAACCTTTATTAAAGCGCTGACGCAATCGCCGCTGTTTAACTTTATTGCCTCATGACATTGATTCTTCACCGCCCGGCCGATTATTAAAGCGCTGATGACTAACAGGCTGAAGAAAAAACAGGTAATTGAAAGAATAATAATATTTATTTTTTCCATCTAAATTATTCGACAGTCAGGGAATATTCATCCGACCAGATATTTTTGTTATTGATAACAGCCAGCGCCCGGAAATAAAAGATGCCTGCCTGGGAAAAAGCGGTATTGCCGATAAACCTTAAAGGAACGTCATTTTCAATATGGATAAATTCCGATACCAAAACCTTATAAGGAGTGGCCTGTATATCAATGGCTGATGCCAACCTGCCTCCCTTTGATTCCTTGCCTCCTGCTATAACAGTGTACGAAGTCTTGTTTTTGGGTCCGCTTATCTCCCAGGTAAAAGCGGCGTTTTCATGAAGGCGGACTTTTTCGGGAAAATCAACCACCTTAATTTCATTCTCCAATACCCTTTTAACCGTAAAAGTTTTTTCTTCACTCCAAAAATGCCTGCCGTTGATATTAGCATATGAACGGTAAAAATAGAAACCGGGCAGGAAATTGGCGGCATTACCGACAAAAGTTAAGGGTATTTTATATTGCCCGTCAATAAATTCTTTTACATAATCGCTGTATTCAGTATTATCAGGTGATATACCTGTGACTAATAAATCGGGGATGCTCTTGGGACCGAAATAAACTGATGTCGTCTTTATGGTTGCCGGCAACCCGTTTACAGCCCAGGTGAAGGTGGCTGTTTCGTCTTCAAAAATTTCTTTCGGCCCGTTTATCAAACTTATTGAAAAAGGAACCGGAGTAGAGGTCGGTTCTGGAGTCGGAGAAAGATATTGATTCAAAAATCCTAAAACATGCGGTTTTTCTGACAGGTTCCTCTTGAAAAACACTTCTGCTTTAACAAGAACGACCGCTGCAATCAGCAGTAAAAGTACTGATATGATGAAAAATAATTTTTTATTCTGCCGCATTTATCGGATTTTTTTATTCACTTTGAAAAAAACGAGACCGTACAGAAATGCCTGCAGAAAACCGGTTAATGCCCATACGCAAACCATCAAAAGAGAAATGTTAAAGCTGGTATAAGTAATGAACATGCCCGGAACTGTAGCTATGATAAAATACAGTTTGGCAAACTCTCCTGCTTTGGAAAGTACGTCTTTGCCTTTTAAATTTTTCTCGATTATCGGCCAAAAATATGCCATTGAGAAACCCAAAATATACGGATATAAAAAATAAACAGTCATTAACGGGTCTGTCCATGGACGGAATAAACTGCCGGTCATATATTCCCGGGTGATTGAAGGAAAAATTATAGCGAAAATCCAATTGAGGACAAAACCCAGGATTAAATTAGCAGTGCCTGCCAATAATGCCCTTTTAATCATTAAATTCATTTACTCTCACCTCCTCCTACTTTATCATCATCAAACCCATTTTAAATTTTTTTACTGCTTTCAGGCTGTGGGGATGATTAGCAGGCATCATCAGAATTTGGCCTTCTTTAACCAAATTGGCTTTACCTGAAACAGTAATCTCTGCTTCCCCAGCCAAAAGAATGACAAGGGCGTCATATGGAGTCCTGTGCTCGCTTAAACCCTGTCCCTGGTCAAAAGCGAAAAGAGTGAATGTCCCTCCCGGTTTTTTGATTACTTCCCGGCTGACCACAGAACCTTCCTGGTATTTCACCAAATCCGAGATTAGCGAAGGAGTGATAAGATCATTCATGATCCTCTACCGATTTTTCCCGTGTGTATACTTCCTGATGTTTATCGTCCCGGCAATCGCAAACCATCAAAGGTTGTTTATGCTTGGGGCACCCTTCTGTCTGGCAAGTTCCGGGTATCTCAGCCACACCCCGGCATCCTCCGGTACAAATATAATGCTTCATACTTTAATAATATACCATAATAATTAAACCGACTGTGCTCAAGATGATCCATGCAACAGCCGGGGACACTCCGATTACGGTCAGGAATTTGTTCCTTCTGTAGAGTTTTGGGACGTTATCTAAAATGAAAGCATAAGCAATAATCGGCAGCAAATAAAATATATTGAAGGATAACGGCCGGCTTTTAACGGTGAAAACAAAAAGCAGAGTTGATAATAAACCGACCAGATACCAGCCGAGAAAATTCCTCAGTGGAATTCCGAAATAAAAGCTGCCTTTTTCCCAATGCCAGAGCTTATCATAATTTACGGCAACCGGATCGAGAATAAAATCCATGGAAACCAAAATAAGCGGTACCAACACTATTTCCGCAATTATAGGTAAAGAGAAAGCTGAAACAATTAATATGCCCAGGCAAAATGAAATATATTTTAGGATTACCCAGGCGAATGAAACCTCCAGCGGATAGACTCCCAAAAGAAAAATCTTTGAAGCAAAGAGGGGGTGAACCAGGTTATATCTGTATTTAACTCCGAAACAAGATATTGGAGTTTTAAGACTTATAAGTTCGGCAACGGTCGAGAAAATATAAGTAAAACATAAAAGGGATAAAATCGGCGGTCCGAAAAAATATAAACCGTGGATAATTACACCTGAAAGGAACAAAATCTCCAAATAAATGAATTTCATCAAGGGGACAGGAAGTCTACGGCGTTGGTCAGGAATGATTTTTCGGTAGTTATGACTTCTCCTGTCTCAGATGATACGACCACCAACAATGGTCTTGAAACAGGAATAAGGGCAAAAAGGCGGTATGTTTTTAACCCGTCTATTTCATAAACCGGTTCGTTATTTCTGATTTTAAACTCAAGATTAGCCTTTGTTTTTATACGGTTATTTAACTTGCTGATAATACCGCTCATTAATAAATTGTTAACAGCCTCATCAGGTAAAACAGTTACTATTTTTTGACCGGCAGGAGTATTAACAACGAGCTGTTTTGTACCCACATCAATTGAGAGTGGAAAGTTGGTGGATGCGGAAATCCGGCTGTCTTCAAAAGTAAGCCTGCCGGATCCCTCAGTGGCAATTTTAATACCGTCATCCTCCAATTCGTTCTCAACTTCATCTTCCAGATCTTCCATTTCCTCATTTTCCAGCTCTACTTCCTCTCCCTTTCCGTCTTCGGTTTTAGTAACGACTTGGCCGTTCTGTAATTCATATTTAATCTTATAATCATTGTGTTCGATTTCGATTTTTGAACTGCCGTCATCTTCGACCTTGGTTTTGATTTTCTGCCCGTCTTCCGTTTCAATTTCTGTCTCCCTACCGTTGCCGGTATCCTGAGTCTTCAACTCCAGAGTGCCGTTCTTACCTGAAGAGCCGCCGGCTTTCAGCTTTTCATCCTCTTTATCTTCATTTTCCTCCTCATCCTTCTTTTCTTCCTCACCCAGGACATTTTGACCGGAAGATAGGAAATCCTGCCGGGTTAGATAGGCAGGTTTTGCTTTATTGGTAAAAATAGAGATAAGAATCAATAAAAGTGCCCCGCCTCCCAAATAATAAAATGTTTTGGAAAAGACAAATCTTGGACTGGATCTTTTTTTTCTTTTTTTCATTATAGACAAAGCTTAAAATTATCAGCCAGGCTTGTCAACTTAGCTCTTGGTCATTTCTCTTTCGGATATGAGTAATTCACCATCCACTGCACAGCGAATTTGTCTTTAAAACTACCGTAGTAGTCACCCCACAGCTGATCGGACAGAGCCATTTCCACTTTGCCTCCTTTAGAGAGTGCCTTAAAAATCCGATCCGCCTCTTTTTTACTCTCCGGATGGATTGAAATATAGAAATTGTTGCCCGGAATAAGTTTTTGTCCCAGAGACTCGAGAGTGTCTGTTGCCATCAGCATCTGGTTGTTTCCGAAAGCTAATCCCATATGCATCACTTTATTTCCATCTGTCTTGGGAATTTTCACCCCCTCAATCGGCATATCCTTGAAGCGGACTATCTGGGTCAGATCTCCCCCTAAAACCGACTGGTAAAATTTCATGGCTTCCTCCGTATTGCCGGCAAAGTTCAGATAAGTATTCAGCTTTATCAAATCCGTTCACCTCCTTATCAATTTCATCTATGGGGAACAATTTTTTACATACAATTTTCTCTTATAATTTTTTTAACTTTCCAAAATAGCGACCAGTTTGTCCAGGGATGAATTCCAGCCATCCTTCATGCCGCTTTTCAGCATAGCCTGGAACTCTTTTTCCGATTCCGGTTTCGGGTAAATTATCGACAACATGGTTTTGCCGCCTCCGATATCTTCAAATAAGACTGTGACTGTAGATTCCGTGGGGAAATCGGGGTCTTCCAATCCCGAATCCGCGGGTGAGATCATATTGCCGTTCTCATCCGAAAAATAGTCGGTTACCACCAGTTTTTCATTTGGGATGATTCTCTTATAGACACCGGCGCTGTATATGTCCTTATCCCACTCACTGCCTTTCGGTCCGTGCATGGCAAAAACATATTTTCCGCCTTCCCGCAAATCTATTTTGATGCTTGGTGCGGTAAAATCCTTCGGACCCCACCATTTTTTGGCCGTTTCCGGATCCGTCCAGGCTTTCCAAACCAATTCGCGGGGTGCGTTAAAAATCCGTTCAATAACAATTCCGTTCGTTTCCGTCATGGGTAATCAGCTCCTTTCATCCGGTTTCCCTAAAGACTTTCAAATGCTGGGAGACAGCCGGCGGTGACATATTAAATCTGTCTGAGATTTCCGTGGCGGACAGTTGGTCTTTGCCGGCCAGTATTTCAATAATGTGACGTCTGGTGGGATCAGCCAAAGCGGCAAATAAATCCATAGATGGATATTAATATATTCCGCTTAATTCAGTCAAGACTTAATAAAATGTTAGAAAAGTTTAAGAAATTGGGAATTCACTCCGGGATTATGTGTACTGATGTCAGTTTTTGTATAATATGCTAAATACCGCTTATAAATTATATGCAATTTGTTATATTTCACGGTTCATTAGGTTCAAAAGAAGGTAACTGGTTTCCGGATCTTAAAAAAAAATTATCCGATATGGGACAGCAGGTGATTTGCCCCCAATATCCGGTCGACAACTTCAGTGAAATCACAAAAAAATCAAAAAGTAAACAAAACCTGAATTCATGGATGAAAACTTTCGAAAAAGTAGTTTTGCCTCAATTATCAAAGACTGGAAAAATCTGTTTTATCGGCCATTCTTTGGGAAATCTTTTTATTTTGCATGTTTTAGCGAAACATAAAATAAAATTGGACTGCGCTATTTTTGTTTCTCCCTGTTTAGATAAATTAAATTTGATACCCTGGCAATATGATTTAGTAAATTCGACTTTTTATAAAACTGATTTTGATTTTGAAGAATTGGTTAATCTTGTTTCGACTTCATATGTTCTATATTCGGATAATGATCCGTACATTGAATCGCGGCGGGCTTTACACTTTGCCAAAGTAATGGAAAGTTCACCAATTTTTGTAAGACGGGCCGGACATTTGAATTCCGAAGCAAATTTAAATGAATTCCCATTGGTATTTGACCTTTGTGTTACCAGACTGGATTTGGATTTGTACCAACGCTATATTCTAGGGAGAAGTAAACACTCCCTCGTGGAAAATATAATTAATTCCAGCAGAAAATATATGACCATCACCCCGGAGGAAGGCCAGGCTGAAGGCAGGTTTCACTTTATGAATATCAGTAAATCAGGTTTTGCCACTTTTGTTTCCAACTCTGAAGAGTGGAATCCGGAAAGTGATTATTTTACCAGCGGCAGAAAAGCTCGAATGCGCGGAGTGGATTTTACCCGGGTTTTTATTATCAAGAGTATTAATGATCTGAACAGGAAAGTTTTACAAAAACAGATAGAATTGGATCTTAAGGCCTGTATCAAAGTCAGGTTTATAAAATATGATGTTTTTAAAACTTTATCTACGGAAGAAGATTTTGGTATTTGGGATAATGAGTATGTTTGTATAATTAATAGAAACCAACAGGGAAAAGAATTGGATTTACTTCTGGATTCAAGAATTGAGTCGATTAAAAATGCTCAAGACTGGCGGGAACAAATTCTTAATAATTCAACAGGAATTAAATCCCATATAGAAATCAACCATTGGAAAAAAGGAAATAAGTAATTTACAGATGATGAGCTGTCATCCGACAAAGGTCAGGGCTTTGCCGGATTTATTGGCCCGGCCGGTTCTGCCTATGCGGTGGACATAATCCGTGTAGGATTCCGGCTCGTCATAATTGACCACATGGGAAACATCTTCTATATCCATGCCTCTGGCCACGACATCGGTCGCCACCAGTACCTGCAGCTGGTTTAAGCGGAAAAGGTTGAGCGCTTTCAATCTTTGGTTTTGAGTTTTATTGCCGTGAATGGAGGCCACTGAAAAACCGTTTTCGGAAAGGTGTCTGGACAATCTTTCCACGCCCCATTTTGTCCTGCCGAAAACCAAAACCTTTTTATATTCCTCCCGGCGCAACAATTCCTGCAGTTTTTCAATCTTATCTTCCTTGTTTTTAAAGCGGATTATATCCTGATCTATACTCCTGACTGTTTCCGTCACTTTTACAGAAACCGTCACGGGATTACGCAGAAAGGAGTGAATAATATTGGACACCTCAATCGGAACTGTAGCTGAGAAAAACAGAGACTGTCTGACTTTGGGCAATCGGGAAATTATAAATTTAATTTCATTGATAAAACCGATATCGACCATTCTGTCGACTTCATCAAGAACTATATTTTGAAATGAACCCAGATCAATAAATTGCCTGTTGACCAAATCTTTCAGTCTGCCGGGGGTGCTGATAATAAAATGGGGGTTTCTCCGCAGTTCCGACAACTGACGGTTTATGCTGGCTCCACCGATAACCAGTACGGAAAATATATTCAGTGATTTGGAAAAAAACTTCAGTTCGCTATTTATCTGCACGGCCAGCTCCCTGGTCGGCACCACAACCAGCGCTTTTTCATTATTTCGCTGTATCATTTTATTAAGAAGCGGCACCAAAAAAGCGGCTGTTTTGCCCGTTCCGGTATTGGCAATGCCGATAACATCGCGGCCGGAAAGTATATGCGGTATCGCCTGGTCCTGAATCGGTGTGGGAATTGAATAGCCCCGGTTGAAAATATTCTGTTTCAGCCTTTGATCTATCCGGAAATCAGTGAATTTATTTTTAACTGCAGCCATTTCTTCTGCCGGAGCGATATCGGCTTTACTGATATAAAGCGACGGGTTGACCGTTTTTTTAGAGCGCTGATTGTGTCCGTTTGACAGACGCCTGTTTGAATGGAATTTTTGGTATTTCCGGAATTTTCCCCGGGAGAATGGTCTGTTAAACATAATATATTGAAAAATTTAAACTAATAAATCTGCCTAAATCGTGAAGTTGCTTTAAAAAAAGAAGAAAGATATAAAGAAGGAAAAAATAGGATATCTTTATCTTAGGATTCGTTAAACCAATTCCAATTTAAACAGATTAATTACTTTAAATCTGTTTGTTAATTAAGTCAAGTATACCTTAGCCGCTCCCGGAAGTCAATAAGACTATAGGATATATTATTTCCTTTAGAAGATTTCGACTCTGGTACCATTGGAAGCAAAATTAAAGAGCCACTGGGCTGAAGACAGGGGCACATTGACACAGCCGTGGCTGGCTACCCTTCCGAAATTATTATGCCAGTATGCTCCGTGAATGGCATACCCTTGGTAAAAATACATGATGTTAGGGACATTTTTCAGATGATATTTGCCGCTGGGATAAATTTTCTTATAAGGGGATGGCCCTTTCATATCTTTGACGGGGTATTTCAAATAAATCTTAAAACTGCCTTTGACTGTCGGAGTCAATTTCATGCCTGTTGAGACTCTGGTTTGATGCTGGATTTTGCCTCCTTCCCAGGCAGTCAGAGTCTGTGATCCCAAATCAACGGTAATCAGCTTTTCCGTAGTATAAATTTGAGCCTGAATTGCCGGAGGTTTAAAAAAGAGAGGAAACGTCAGTATAAAAAGAAATATAAATAAACTCCTCATCCCAATTCCAGTTTATCATATT
>Ga0075692_103_pt1 | contig 25288 bp, 29 predicted proteins | sample RifGroA2_FD_67693 | JGI IMG/M metagenome (GOLD analysis project Ga0075692, IMG submission 67693) | Microgenomates (Gottesmanbacteria) bacterium GW2011_GWA2_42_18
TCCTCCTTGATTGGCTACTTTGATAACCAATTAAGTTTGAACCTTAAAACCGGACATTTCTATATCGTACAAAGAGGACATTATCATTTCTTTTCTACAGAGGTGATGTCGGGTGTCAAAAGATTATATGAGTTATTTTCTGTTTCTGCCGGTATTTCTTAAGAATTTCGGTTTCCTCTTAATTCCAGATATAATCATCATAATGAAAATAGTCATACCGGAATACGTTGAAATTGTCTCGGATGAATACATCAGGAAGTTAAAAAAACTGGCAGAGGTGACTGTTTATGCTGACTATCCGAAAACAGATGAAGAAATTATCAGAAGAATCGGCAGGGCAGAACTGATTGCCTTCAATTGGATAAAAATAAATTCCCGTATCATTGACCGTTGCCCTGATCTTAAATACATTATTACGCTTTCAACCGGCATCAATTTTGTCGATTCTAATTACGCTTCCCAAAAAGGAATAAAAGTAATTAACTGTCCCACCCATAATGCTCAGGCGGTGGCGGAACATATTATCGCCCTTATGCTGGCAATTTCCAGAAATATAGTTGAAGCACAAACTTTAATAAGAAAAGGCCGGTGGAAAGAGACACCTTATATGTTTACCGGAACAGAATTGTCAGGTAAAAAGTTGGGACTTGTAGGTTACGGGCAAATCGGAAAGAAAGTTGAGAGATTGGCAAAAGCAATGAGAATGACTGTACTTTTTGCTAATTCAAAAACATCAACAACTGATCTTGATCGGCTGATTGCATGGTCAGATTATCTTAGTTTAAGTCTTCCTCACGCTGAAAAAACACACCACCTGATTGACGAACGAAGACTGAATCTTATGAAAGAGACAGCTTATATTGTCAATTGCGCCCGGGGAGGAATCATTGATCAAAAAATACTCATTCGATTTTTAAAAGAAAATAAAATTGCCGGAGCGGCCATTGATGTCTTTGAGAATGAGCCTGTTGATACTGATCCGTCAAGCGATATTCTAGAACTTGTTAATCTGCCGAATGTTATTGCCACTCCCCATATTGCATTCAATACTAAAGAAGCTGCCGTACGGCTGGGTGAAGAATTACTGAAAAATGTAAAGGCATGTCTTGGGGGTAAGCCGATTAATGTAAAAAATTAATCCCATTACCCCTTATAGTTTTTTAATTTTACTTCAAACTGTTTAAGAATATCTCCCCTATTGTCATGAGGATGAAAACGGAGATACCCTTGACGTATAATTTCCTTTGTTTGGTTTTTTTTGATTTTCCAAAGCTGGATTTTCCGGAAAAATGATTCCATTAAATTACCCTTTGCGTTCATACCTGGTGTGTGATTCATCACATGCCTGGTGTGGTAGACTTCACTATTCGGCAGAAACTGGGCGATCCAGCTGTTGGCCGACCGGAATCTTTGATAATAACCGTCCTTGTCATAGACAGGTTTAAGCTGGATGACTTCATGGGCGCTGTAAAGATCTCTTTCCGCTACGGGTAATTCCAGGTGATTTTCATCGAGATACATATTCAAGCAGATTTTATTGCTGGCTTTTTTATCTTTGGGATTTCTGTATAAACCTAAAACTTTTAAGATGCTGACGATGAAAAAGCGGGTCGTCCAGATGAAGCGGTTGTCAATAACCAGCAAAAGATCAATGTCGTCATCCCTGTCAGCATTGTTCATGGCCAGTGTTATTTACTATTACATCTTTGCCCTTTAAAAAATAAAAATCCGACTTTCGGGAGATTTGCGGTATACTGTCCGCCTTCTTCTTTAACTCCCTTTCTTTCCCCTGAGAATACTTTGCTCCGATCAGATATTTCCTGATTTCGGGAAGTGTTAAGGGATAATCAAAAATATCGGCATAACAAACAGTTCTTAAAATAGCATCCGCTAATGATAGAGGCATAATAGAATTTATTTTGCGGCTGTGGGCTTCGCCAATCCGAATCTGACAAATACCTGTTCAAATCCGGCTTGGGCAGTTTTTAGGGCAGTTTCGCTGGAGCCGCCCTCTTCCAGTGAATTAACGGCATTTTTAAGGTAGTTAATCAGGCTTGTATTTATGCCGGTTTCGCCGTCATTCGTCCGGGATGCCAGGTAAAAAGACTGCATGGTAGGAGCGCTGGCAATGACCGGAGCAATATAAGGATTGTCGGAAAGTTCTTTGCCCATTTCCACCCTGGAATAAGGTTCGCCGAATAATTTCCTGATTTTGACCTCTTCCGCATACAATTTGCGCATTGTTTCGGGTTGGGAAAGGAACTTCAGGAAGTTCCAGGCTTCTGCCTGATTAGCCGATTTGGCGGATACACCTTCTACCCAATAACTGGCCCAATTCACTCCCCTGCAGGGATCCCTGTCGCAAGGCAATTGGGGAATAGCTGCGGTTTTAAAATTCAGATCAGGATTGATGGTATTTATAACTATTGCCTGCCAGCTGGGAGCGAGTATCATGGCTACTCTCCCTCCGGCAAAAGCATTGATGGAATTTTCCAATGTCTGATCCCAGGTATTATTGGGTTCCTGGGCGAATTTGCGGTAAAAAGACAGAGTATCCACAGCGCAGCTGGTCGTAGCGGTATCAGCGCAGGTAAAAAGAGATTTGGCCGGATTAGTGCCGTTCTGAAGCATCATGACCGCCAAAATATCGCTGAAATGTTCTATATTTTCCGCTGTTCCTAAAGCTGCGGCCGCAGTGACAATCTGTTGATCCTGCTTGACGGTCAATTTGGGCAAAGCATTCTGCATATCGATCCAGGTTTTGGGTACGGCCACATTGCTGCCTTCCAGAATATCCGCGTTATAAAAAAGGACTAAACCGTCAATTTCCAGAGGGATCCCGTAATAGTTATTGCCGATTTTCAAATCTTTCAAAACAACCGGATAGAAAATTTTTTCGTAATCACTGTCGGCATAAATTTCTTTGGGGACCGCAAGCGCCTGTTTAGTCAGCATCGGCAGCCAGGTATTATGAAAGCGGAAAATATCCGGTCCCTCCCCGCGGTCAATGGCTGCAGTTAGCCTTTCACGGTACTGCTCCGGATCCTGCCTGACATAATTGATCGTCAGATGCTGATTTTTAGCGGTATATTCATCTATCACCGGTCTTACAACTTCGGGTTCTTCCCATAATCCCCAATAAGTCAGAGTGACTTTTTTTACTTCTGTCGGTTTCTTGGCTTTCCCCCTGATTAAACTACCTACTAAAAGCACCACTAATAGAATCAGGATGATAAATATGGCCAAAAAAAGCAATTTTTTGCGCTTGTCTTCGACAAATGGCGGAGGCGGAAGGCCCTCTTCAGAACCGGAAACATCACTTGGCGGTTGAACTGCCTCAGGATTGATTTGCTCTGATTGCTGGTACGGCTGTTCGGCGGACTGAAGTTCTTCCTCAGGTGCCTGCATGGCCTCCTGGTAAGCTGATTGTTTGCCTCCCCCCGAAAAAATCTCCCCGCTTTTGTCTTTTGCTGAATCTGCCATTCTTATGCTATCATAACCGCAATATTTAACTATGGTCAAGGCTAAAAAGGGGCGTGATGTCACGGCGGAGAATAAATTGAATTTCGGACATCTTCACCGCTTAATCAGTAAAAAAGTCATTTTAAAAACCGTCCTTATTGCTCCGTTTGTGCTGTCATTGCTGATTTTGGTTTTCCTGGGAAGCGCCATTAGGGAATTTGAAAGAATTTATAAGGATAAAATTTATCCGGGGATTACCGTTGATAAACAGTCATTTGGCGGTAAAACAAAACAACAGGTCAAGGATTTTTTTGCCGATAAAAACCTGATCTTTAAGGATGCGGCCGTGGTACTTTTCTATGAAGATAAAACCGCCACCATCTCAGCAAACGAGCTGGAGGTTTCATATGACGGCAAATTTGCGGCAGAACAGGCTTATACTTTAGGCCGTTCGGGAAATTTCCTCTCTGATCTGTATCAGAAATGGCAGGCAGCCACTTACGGCACTGACCTTGATGTCGTATTCAGATTCAACAGCGAAGTTTTGGAGGAAAATTTGGACTATTTTGCCTCCCTGGTTGACCTTCCGGCCCAAGATGCCACCTTTAAATTCGCGAAAGGCGTGGTTACCCTTTTTAAACCCTCAAAGACAGGACGGGCGTTAAACAGAGATAAAACCAGGAAAATGATAATGGCCTATTTTGAAGATTTGGGCCAGGGAAAATCAAAACCTCTCCTTTACCGGTTGGATCTCACAGTTGAAAATATTAATCCGGAAATCACCACTGAAAATTCCAATGACTTCGGCGTTAAGGAACTGGTCGGTGTCGGTACTTCCAAATTCGCTCATTCCATTCCGGGCCGTGTTCATAATGTCGAACTGGCAGCTTCCCGGATCAGCGGCCATTTAATTGCTCCGGATGAAATTTTTTCCTTCAATGATGCTCTGGGTGATGTCTCAGCGGCCACCGGTTTCCAATCGGCCTACATTATTAAAGACGGCCGCACCGTTCTTGGTGACGGCGGGGGAGTTTGCCAGGTTTCAACCACCCTCTTCCGGGCGGCCTTAAACGCCGGTCTGCCGATCGAAGAACGGCATGCCCACGCTTACAGAGTCAGCTATTATGAGCAGGATTCAGGCCCGGGTTTGGATGCCACCGTTTTTGCACCCAGTGTCGATTTAAAATTTAAAAACGATACCGGCAAATACCTCCTGATCCAGGCAACCACCGATAAAACAAATTATTCATTGACTTTTGAACTTTACGGCACTTCTGACGGACGGGTCTCCGAAGTCGGCAAGCCTGTCATTTTATCCCAAGCCCCGCCTCCGGAAGACCTTTATATCGATGATCCCACCTTAAATATCGGTGCAGTTAAACAGGTCGACTGGAAAGCCGCAGGTGCTAAAACCAGTTTTACTTACAAAGTCGTGCGAAACGGCGAAACTCTGATTGATAAAATCTTTTTCTCTTCCTTCCGGCCCTGGCAGGCAGTCTTTATGAGAGGAACAAAAGTCTAATTTCGTTCGTCGCAAATATATGAATAATCTATTGGAAGCTGTTGATGTCATCATGTCCGACCGGAAAATAGTTATATATGCCAAGGAACAATCCTGTAACAGATACCCTCTTTATCCCAGCAAACCTACCCCCGGATGTGCGGAATGCGGCTTGGGGGAAATTTTCGGCCGAAAATATGAACCTGATCAGGATTTTGCTACCTTAGAGAGCGACTATCGGGCTTTCGAACAAAAGGCGGAAGAAGGCGCTGTTTCCATAACTTTGCTCGGCGGCGAAATGTTGCAGGATATCGTAACGAAAACAGACTGGCCAAATCGGTCTGTACTGATTGAAAATTTCGGAATTAAACCCGAGGTAATAAAGAGCATATTCGACTACAGGCAAAAAATCGGAAAACCGATAATAACCGCTGAAAAAATGAAAATGTGGGAGAGGGATGCCCTGATTCCCACAGCGATGATATCAAGTTTAGGAATGATTCCCCATATTACCAGTAATTTTGATCTATTGCGGCAAAAAAAAGGCAAACAGGACAGACTTGAAGAAATAGTTACCCAACTTAAATCAGCAGGTTTGAGCCTATTTAATGTTTCTTGGCATACCAAACCGGGCACAACTCTTGATCAGAATCGGGATTATTTTGAGAGTCTTGTTAAAGCTATCAAGTATTGCGAAAGAATTGCTAAAATCCCCACAAATCTCACTCGTGTCTTCAGAGGTTTCAAAGCTGACCCGGATATTTTTATTTGGCAAAGAGAAGTATCCAACCGTTATATTACCAACGACATCAGTCCGGCAGGGATTCGAAGCGATTCAGCTCAAGCAGTATTTTACGGGAGCAACCAGGAATTAAAGCCGACTCAGGAAGAAATTGAGATTTTGGAAATCTACCATTTGTTAAATGCCATGGCTGGGGATCAACCCAGAACCAAAACCGTCTTCCAAGCTATCTTCGAGGGAGTTCTCTCTGAAACCGGTTGGAGATGTAACCCAGATGAGGAACATTTTGAATTTATCGATGTGACGGATAATGGTGTCCGCAGCGGAGTTTGCTCGGAAGTTCGAGGCACAATAGCAGAATTATTTCCCCAAGATAAAGCTTCAAGAATGCAAGAGCGCGTCAAACTGATTCATGAATTATGCCCGTCCTGTCTGTCACGTTGTTACACTTATTTTGAATGGAGAAAATTTCAAAAAGACATACTGCATATTTGGCATTATGCCCAGGCAGCCGGCAAAATTTGGAGACAAATGTACGGTCGTGAAGTTCCTTTCAGACATTTAGTAATGAAAGCGGATGATTATTTAAATCCGGATTTACTGGAAAGAATTTTACAATTCAGATTCCGTTATTTTGCCAAAACACTGGAAGATCCTGAAGTTGTGGCAATGTTAAAAAGATCCGGGACTGATCCTTTTATACCGCTTAGAAAATACTACCAGCAATCTGTCAATAATCAGGAAATTATCTCCAAACTCCAGTCGCAATTCTCCGGTCTGCCTCCTTTTGTTGATGAAACATCTCCCCAAAGCAGAATTTTAAGGGAAGTTGCTAAAATAAAACTTTTAGACCCAAAAGCAGCCCCCGTTCCCTGGAAATATATTTGGATTTTACGAAAAGAAAATCCCAATAATTTAAGCAGTCATTATAAATTGGCGAAATCTTTTATGGAAAATAAAAAACCACCTGAATTTCCACGGGAAGGTATAATACTCGGAATGTTGAAACTTTATTACAACTTCTTTTTTCCGGAATTTAGTCCTAAATATTCATTTAATTATTTATGAAAAAAATTGTTACGATAAATCAAGCTGTCAGGATTGCCAAGGTTTTACATCTTCGGGGTAAAAATATAACCCTGATCGGCGGCTGTTTTGATATTCTGCATATCGGGCATATTAAATTTATCCGGGAGGCGGAAAAGTTGGGAGGCAAACTCTTTATTTTTCTGGAACCGGATGAAAAAGTAAGCCTTCTTAAAGGAAACGAACGTCCTGTTTTTTCTCAAAAGGAAAGGGCGGAAATGCTGTCTTCTCTCATTTCGGTGGCTTACATTATCAAACTGCCGGTCTTAAAGAATAATGCCGACTATGATGATTTGATTAAAAAACTTCAACCGGATGTAATTGCTGTTACCGATAACGATCCATTAATTGCACTCAAAAAAAATCAGGCGGAAAAAAACGGCGGAAAACTTATAGTATTGCCTTTTCATAAATCACTGTCCTCCTCAAAAATAGCGGAAATTCTGAAAGAAGAGCATCTGTGACTATTTTAGCCATTGAATCTTCCTGTGATGAAACCCCAAAGAACTCTTACCTCGAGCCGTCCCGATAGCTATCGGGAGCGCTCTCGAGGGGCGATTCTTCGGGGCAAGCAGTCTTATGTTAATACTTGGTATTGAGACTTCCTGTGATGAAACGGCGGCTGCCGTCATCTGTGATGGTCGGGAAATTCTGTCCAATATAGTTTCCTCGTCTGCCTCCCTGCATGAAAAATACGGCGGCATCATTCCGGAAAAGGCTGCCCGCGAGCAGGTCAAATGCATCGTACCGGTCATTGATGAAGCATTGAGATTTGCAGATACAAATTTGGAAAAAATAGATGCCATTGCCGTGACTGTAGGACCCGGACTTATCGGATCACTTCTGGTTGGGGTTGAAGCGGCTAAAACTTTGAGTCTTGTCTCCAATATACCCCTCATACCTGTCAATCATGTTTTAGCTCATCTTTACGCGAATTTCCTGACTGAAGACAAACCTCCTGCCTTTCCTTGCCTAGGATTGGTTGTCTCCGGAGGGCATACGGAACTTTATCTTCTGAAAAACCATCAGGAAATCAGCTGGCTGGGTGGGACTTTGGATGATGCGGCCGGGGAAGCCTTTGATAAAACCGCCCGGCTTTTAAAACTGGGATTTCCGGGAGGTCCGGCGATAGCTGCCGAGGCAGCAAAAGTCAAAAGGTCCCTGCCTGCCAGCAGGCAGGAAAATATAAAAGGCAAAATCAGACTGCCGCGGCCGATGATAGGCAACAGTAATCTCAATTTTTCTTTTTCAGGACTCAAAACTGCTGTTTTAAGGGAAGTCCAAAAAGCGGAAAAAGAAGGGATGATGGCAAAACGGAAAACAGAACTTGCTTTCGAAATAGAAGAAGCAATTACTGATGTATTAATAAAGAAGACATTGGATGCTGCCGAGAGGCATCAGGTGAAAAGCATTATAATCGGCGGAGGTGTAGCGGCAAATAAAAGGCTCACTGAAAAATTTAAATTCAAAATTCAATCCAGATTATATCGGGACAAAATTGAATTACATATACCTCCCCCCTCCCTCTGCACTGACAATGCCGCTTATATAGCCTCTTATGCTTTTTTCAGAGACAAACAGGTCAGCTGGCAAAAAGTTGAAGCCCAACCGGGACTGGATGCGGAAACAACGGCTATTTGATCGGAATCCCCCCAGCCTCTATAATTACCCCATTACATATGGACAAACGTTATCAACATGAGTCGGTTGAAGAAAAGTGGTACTCTTTTTGGGAAAAAAACAGTTTTTTTACTCCGAATGTTGATCATGGTAAAAAGCAGTTTTCGATAATCCTACCCCCGCCCAATGCCAACGCGGACTTACATCTCGGGCATGTCATGTATACGGTAGAAGATATCTTAATCCGCTACCACCGCATGAAGGGTGATGCCAGCCTTTGGCTTCCCGGGGCCGATCATGCCGGTTTTGAAACCCAATTCGTTTTCGAGAAAAAACTGCAAAAGTCGGGCAAAAGCCGCTTTGATTATGACCGCGACACCCTCTATAAAATGATTTGGGATTTTGTCTACGAAAACCGCGGCAATATGGAAAACCAGCTGCGCCGTTTAGGTTTTTCCCTTGACTGGTCCCGCCAGGTCTTTACCCTTGATCCCGAAATTATTAAAATCGTCCACCGAACCTTTAAAAAACTTTTTGACGACGGGTTTTTATACAGGAGCAACCGCCTGGTTAATTACTGCACCAGGGACGGTACCGGTTTCTCCGATCTGGAAGTGCATTACATAGAAAGAAATGATCCTCTCTACTATCTTAAATACGGTCCTTTTGTATTGGCGACCACCCGGCCTGAAACCAAATTCGGGGATACTGCTGTGGCTGTACATCCTGAGGATAAAAGATATCAGAAATGGATAGGCAAAGAAATTGAAGTCGAGGGATTAATCGGAAAATTCAAACTTATGGTCATTGCCGATCAGGCGGTTGATCCTAAATTCGGTACGGGAATGGTTAAAGTCACCCCGGCCCATGATATGGCGGATTTTGAAATGGGCCAAAGGCATAAACTTCCCATGAAGCAGGTTATCGGATTTGACGGCAGACTGACTAAAGTAGCCGGACCCTACAAAGGACTGAAGGTTGCCCCCGCCAGGCAAAAAGTAGTGGAAGATCTGAAAGCCAGGGGGTTGATCGACCGTATAAACGAAAAATACGTGCATTCCATCGGCACCTGTTATAAATGCGGCCACATCATCGAACCTTTACCTCTGCCGCAGTGGTACATCAAAATCAGACCTTTGGCTGACAATGCCGTAAAGATAATCAAAAGCAAAAAAATTAAATTCTCGCCGAAAAGATTTGAAAAAATTGCCCTGCAGTGGCTGACCAATTTCCGGGATTGGAATATCAGCCGGCAAATTGTTTGGGGCATCAGGATCCCGGCCTGGAAATGCCTTGACTGTAAAAATGAAGAATGGATCGTCACCGACGGCACAGCTGCGGAAAATTGTCCCCATTGTCGTGGCAAAAATTTGGAGCAGGATCCGGACACTTTCGATACCTGGTTTTCCTCAGGTCAGTGGCCATTCGCCACTCTGAAAGTAAAAAATGAAAAAGACTATGAATTTTTTTATCCGACGCAGGTTTTGGAAACCGGCTATGATATTTTACCCTGGTGGGTCTGCCGGATGATTATGCTCGGTCTTTATATTACAGGTAAGGTTCCATTCAAAACCGTTTGCCTGCATGGACTGGTGAGGGACGCAAAGGGGCAGAAAATGAGCAAAAGCAAGGGAAACGTTATCAATCCCCTGACCATGGCCGACATGTACGGGGCTGATGCTCTGCGGATGGCCTTAATTTATGGCACCGCTTTCGGCAACGACGTGCCGATGTCCGAAGACAAGATCCGGGGCATGCGCAATTTTTCCAATAAGCTTTGGAACATCGGCAGATTCATCAAGATGAATCAGGACAGTTTCCAATCCGAGAAAATAAATATTGCCAAGTTATCAATTGAAAAAACAACTCAAACTGAAGATAAAAATATTCTGGAAGAATTAAAAACGCTGACGGATGATGTTACCAAAAGCATTGAAGAATTCCGTTTTGATAAAGGAGCCGACGCTCTCTATGAATTTATCTGGCACAACCTGGCAGATAAATATATCGAAGCGGTCAAACAAAGACTGAAAAATTATGACCAAAAAGCCCTGGCGGTTTTAACTTGCGTATTTATCACATCGTTGAAACTGCTTCATCCCTATATGCCGTTTATAACGGAAGAATTAAATAAGCAGTTATCTTTGAAAGAGGAACAGCCCCTTATCATTTCCCCCTGGCCGAAAATATAACTGTATTGTTAATTTGAGTTAATATTAGCATAACACCCGCTGATTTCTACCAGTCCCCGCAAGAAGAATGGGTATGAATTAAGTCTGTTTTTGTTTATTTCCTGACTACCAGGATTACTTCCAAGTCTGGGAATTCGGAGGAGACTAGGGAGCCGGTGATCTTTTTAAAATTATTAACTGTTAATGTCATTATCTGTAGATATTTTTGCGGTCACCGACAGCGAGAATTACCATGGTGGAATCCTCAACATCAAAAATTACCCGGTAATCCCCGATACGGAAACGGTATTGTCCCAGACTAAAGTTAGTGAGGTGGCCGGCAAAAACCAGAGGATAATCCGTTGAAATAAAATATTCGAGTTTTTTTATTATTTTGACTTGCGTTTCCGGCGGGAGTTTTTTGAGTTGTTTCAAAGCCTGAGGAGTAAATTCATATTTGTACATATCAGAGATTTAACTCTTTTTTGACTTGGGAAAGAGTGTATCGCTTTTTTTGACTGCGGGCTTTTTTAATTCCGGCAAGATAAGCAGGAGATGAGAGGGCTTCCCAATCTTCAACAAAATCTTTCCATAAATTTTCAGGAATAAGAACACCGAGAGGCTTATCGTTTTTCAGAACACGATAGAAGGTTTTTGTTTGTTCGGCTTTGGTAAAAAGTTTGGTCAAACCGGCTTGCGCTTTTTGAATATTGGTAAACTTTTCATCGCTGATTAACTGCTGAATCATATTACAGAAATCATATATGATTCTGTAATCATTGTCAAGAAGACAAGCATTCATCGGTAATAACTATTAGCGGGAAACGGGGTAAGTCAGGATTCTTTGATAGTGACTTTGGTGATTTTGACGGGTTTAAGCGGTGTGGATTTTTCTGCGCCGCTTTCGATGGTTTCGGCGGTAGCGATTTTATCGACTGTTTCCATGCCTGAAGTGACCTGACCGAAAATGACGTAAAGTTTTGATAAATCTGGTTTATCTTTGTGCATGATGAAAAACTGGCTGCCGTTGCTGTCCGGTCCGCGGTTGGCCATGGCGACTATGCCTCTTTTATAATCTCCCTTTATCGATTCATCGGCAAATGTATATCCCGGTCCCCCGGATCCGTCGCCATTGGGATCGCCTCCCTGGATCATGAAGTCTTTGATCACCCTGTGGAAGACGGTTCCGTCATAAAACCCTTCACGTGAGAGAAAAACGAAATTATTGACAGCGACCGGAGTTTCTTCTGCAAACAAATCTACGCTTATTTCGCCGGCCTCTGTTGAAAGGATAGCCTGATATTTGGCTTTGGCTTTCAGGCTGTTTTTAGGAGCGGAAGAATATTTTCCCGTACTTTGGGCCGAAGGCGAGGATTCGGGAGTATCGGCCGTTGATTGCGGTTGCCGTGAAAAAAACATAATCAAAACCAGGGCTGCCGTGCCTATACCAAAAAGATAAAGAAAAAAGTTTTTTAAATTGGGAATATCTTTATCCATTAAAGATTTTTGGTAATTTTGGCATCCTTTTGAATTTCTTCAAACCATTTCTGGTACCGTTCATTCAGTTTCTGCTGATGCAATATATCTTCGGCATCCTTCTCCATTTTAGCCGCATCGGTCGCTTCCGAGAAAAGTTTGCCGTTGTCGGTAATATATTTTTCGATTTCTTGGGCTGAGACTGTCGATTCCTTGGCAAACATCTTTTCAATTGAAAGCTGTATTTCCAGTTGCCTGCGGAATTGAGGCAGCGTCATTCCCTGCAGTTTCAGCGCTTCTGACAATGGCATCTGATCTTTGATTCCGTCTTCAATCTCTTTTTGCCTGGCATTCAATTCTTCGGCAGTTATAAAAATACCCTTTTGTCTGGCCGCGCCGGTGATCAGTCTTTCATTGATCAAAGATTCAAGAATCTGGTTGCCGAATTGATTGTAGAGCCGTCCGCTAAGTTCAAATCTGGAGACGGGTTGCCCGTTGACGTTGGCCACAATCAGATAATTTCTCAAAAGCCAAAAGACAACTACCAGCAATATAATTGCCGCGATCACATAATTTTTCGGGGTTAACAATTTTTTCAGGATATCCTGATATTGGCTGCTTTTTCTCTTTTTCATTTTTATTTAATCCTTTCTTTGACGAGAACGGCAACCCGTGATCCGTCAGCATTACCTTTCAGTTTAGCTAAAACAGCGCCGATGATCTTGCCCGGGTGGTTTTCGCCTGCCTGCCCCGAACCTGCTTGGTTCAGGGACTCTAAAACTTCATCTATAACTATAATAATCTCCCTGTCAGGAATTTGGGCGGGTAAATATTGCTTAATGATATCAATTTCCTTTGATTCTTTTTCAGCCAGTTCTTCCCTTTTGCCTTGGCGGTATAAAAGAATGGCTTCTTGCCTTTTTTTAATTTCTTTGTATAAAAGCTTAATTATCTCTTCATCAGTCAGTTCCCCCCTTTTATCAATTGCCGAATAATTTAATTCGGATAAAACATAGCGCAATACCGAAAGAGTAGTTTTGTCACCCTTTTTCAGGGCAGCGGTCATATCCTCCCTCAATTTGTTAAGCAGCATTGGAGTCAAAAGTATAAATTCAAAATAGCTAAATGTAAAGCCATTATATTATTTCCTGGCAAAGACAGCTATTTCCCGGATTAAAAACTGATCTTTGCTCCGGTATAGAAAAGTGCTGCGGGAGGAGAGCAATCTGAAGTTATTTGAAAAAGGTTCAATATCAAACAACATCAGGCTGCCTTTAACCTGAAAAGCCGGGAATATGAAAACTATCCTTCCGTCTTTTTTTAAAACCGCATTAAAATTTTTAAACGCGGCAATATAAAGCGGCTTAAGATCGGCAAAAATCTGCCTGACCGTAAAAACATCGGGCACTTTGTGCAGAGGCTTGCCTAAAAAAGGTTCTGTCACCACGGCATCTACCGACTGCGGGGGAATTTTTGTTGAGAGTTGTACCACATCAGTTACTAAAAGTCCGACTTTATTTTCTATTTTTGAGCCGGTCAACCAGGCTAAATTTTGCTTGGTATCGCTGACGGCCTTGATACTGATATCACTTCCCAAAATTTTGAAAAAACCCATCTCATAAGCTTCCAAAATAATAGTTCCGGAACCGGAAAAAGGATCCATTATGGTCGAGTTCCGCTCTTTTCCGGCTAAATTCAGCATCATCCTGGCCAGTTTTACCGGCATTATGCCTGACCGTTTATCTTTGGCAGGTTTGAAAAAATCACGGCGGGTAAAACTCTCGTAATCCTGGACCCATAATGTCCGGCCGGCTATGATTTGTTCCTTTCCGGCGAGTAAACTCATCTCAAAACCGTTTTTTAGAACGCCGTTCTTTACCAAAGAAACACTGGAGGTGAAACGGTGTTTGATCTTGATAAAGCCTACTTTGAGATTTTGTGCCTGTAAATTATCTTTTAAGGTGGCATGAAAACCGGTCAGTCTTTTTTCCAGTCTTTTCAATAACAGGGGATCGGAATTTAAATCATAGAGACTGATGGCAAACTTAATTTTCCCTTTGCCGGCAATAAAGCCCGAGTCTTTCAAAAAAGTGGAGGAAAATAAATTTTGGAATCTGTCTTCAGGATCGCTATATAAAACCTTATCGATTAGCCTGCCCGATTTGACAGTACCGCCTAAATCAGCACAAAACTCTTTTAAATTAAATTCCGAGCCTACTGAAAAAACGGCTGCCTCCACAGATCGAAAATCAAGGGAATACGGCAGCTTTTTCAGATCTAAAACAGCTATTATTTCAGCCAGAGAAAGGGAAGGATACCGTCCCAGAATAAAAAAATGTGTTTCCATAATACATAACCAGTATAGCGTACCTTGCCCGAATTGTTCTATTATAAATGTAGGGAGATGAACATCTCCTTGATTGCCTTATGTTATTGCCCGATACACAAATCAAAACTCTCTTAATTCAAAACGCCCTGGCCAAGGAAAGCGAGCTCGACGATATCGCTGTTATGGCCAAAAGCTCCAATGTCAGTTTTTATGATGCCATTCTCGATAAAAATATCGTGACAGATGAGAATATCGGCCAGATGATTGCCCAATTCTTAGGTTTTCCTTTTGTTATTTTGTCCCGTACAGCAATCCCTGAAGAATTGTTTCAGGTAACTCCGGAAAAAGTCGCGCGGAAACTCAAAACTATCGCCTTTGCCAAGGATGCCGAAGGTCTAAAAGTAGCCATGAATGATCCGGAGGATGAAAAAACCATCGAGATGATCTCCAAAAAAACAGGCTCGAAAGTAATTCCTTATTACGCTACCGAAAAAGATATACAAAATGCCTTGAGACTGTTCCGTAAGGATTTGCAGACTGCCTGTGAGAATCTTATCAATAAGGAAATCGACCAAACCAAGGCCCTGATTGTGGATGAAGCGCCTATCTCCAAAATCTTTGATCTCATAGTTGATTATGCTTATGAGGATAAAGCCTCCGATATCCATATCGAGCCGGAAGAGAAAGACTCGCTGGTCAGATTCCGCATTGACGGCCTGCTGCATGATGCTTTGAGATTGCCGAAGAATTTACACGGCCGGATAATTGCCCGTATCAAAGTTTTGAGCAAATTGAGAACTGATGAACATTTGAGCGCCCAGGACGGCAAAATGAGGTTGACCACCCCTTATGAAGTTTTGCGGTGTTGAGACTTCAGAACTTAAAAAAATCAACAAAGCGCTGGGCAAATCATACGGCATGATCCTGTCAACTGGCCCTACCGGATCAGGCAAAACAACCATTATTTACACTCTTCTTAAACAAATCAATGTCAGGGAAAGAAATATTACGACAATTGAAGATCCTATTGAATACCGTATTCCCGGAGCCAATCAGATACAGGTTAATACCAAAACTAATCTAACCTTTGCCAATGGTCTTCGATCCATATTAAGACAGGATCCCAATGTTATTTTTGTCGGTGAAATCCGTGATAATGAAACAGCCGGTATTGCCGTTAATGCCGCTCTCACCGGACATTTAGTTTTTTCGACATTGCATACCAATGATGCAGCGACTTCCATCCCCAGACTGATCGATATGAACGTTGAGCCTTTCCTGGTAGCCTCCACCGTCAATCTCATCATCGCCCAAAGACTGGTCAGAAAAATTTGCGACATGTGCCGGATGCCAGTTACTTTGACAATGAATGAACTGGCAATGCAGATACCGTCGGACATGCTTCTGCAAATTTTCCCCAACCAAAACAGTCTGATGGTTTACAAAGGCCGCGGCTGCAAAATCTGCCATAACACCGGCTATGAAGGAAGAATCGGTGTTTTTGAAGCTTTGGAAATTTCACCGGAAATCCGCAAATTGATAACTACACGCTGTGATGCTGATCAAATCAACAGGCTAGCCATCAAAGAAGGCATGAAAACCATGCTGGCAGACGGTCTTAATAAAGCCGCCCAGGGCATTACCACCATCGAAGAAGTGCTTAGGGCAACCAAAGTGGAATCCGTATGAAATCATCTTCTATCAGCTTGTCAAACGGTGAGAAGATTTCCTTTATCCAAAATCTGTCTACCATGCTCACTGCCGGCATATCCATTCTGGAAGCAATTGACGCTCTTTTGGAGGATGCCCGTGGCAAGCATAAAAAATTTCTGGAAATTGTCAGGGAAGACATCATCCAGGGAAACCATCTTTACCAGTCATTTACCAGGTTTCCGCTGGTTTTTGACAAAGTGACCGTTAATTTGCTTAAAGCTTCTGAGGAAGCCGGAACGCTGGAAACTACTCTTCATGATCTGAAAAAAAATATCCAGAAAGAGATGGAATTTTCAGATAAAGTGAAATCTGCCATGATTTATCCTTTTTTAATCGGCCTGGTTTTTGCCGGAGTGCTTCTTTTGATGCTGGTTGTCGTCGTGCCCAAAATCTCTTCCGTTTTTTTAAGATTACGCATGGATTTGCCTTTGTCCTCTCTATCATCTTCCCATCATCTCCAATCTGGTCAGGGAAATCGACCTGACCAGATTTTCCAGAAGTTTTTCCCTGCTTCTTCATGCCGGTGTACCGATCATTAACGCTCTTGATCTGTCAAAGGATGTGGTCATCAGCCGGGATACTTACAAAGTCATCAGTAATTCGGCAGAAATGGTGGCTTCCGGACAAAAATTATCGGAAGGTTTTAAAGAATCAAAAGGGGTTATTCCTTCAATCATGGTTAAACTGATGGAGGTTGGTGAAAAAAGCGGAGCTTTGGAAAAATCCATGCAGGATATCTCCGAATATATGGACTACCAGGTCTCCAATTCATTGAGAATGTTCACCGCACTTCTCGAACCTGTCATGCTTTTGGTTGTCGGCGTTCTGGTCGGAGGTATGATGATGGCCATTATTGCTCCTATTTACGGTCTTATCGGCCAGGTAGGCGTCAGATAATTTTAATGAAAAAAAAACCTTTCCCGCATCAAAAAGGATTTACCCTCATAGAGCTGGTTATCGTCATGGCAATTCTCCTGGTTTTATATGCAATTTTGTCCGTCAATATTTCCCAAACCCCGGAACATTCATCTCTGACAACCCAAATGACGACACTGGTTTCGGATATCAAAAATCAGCAGCTAAAAGCATTGGCAGGGCAAACAAGCGAAGGTATATCTTCCGCATATGGAATTTATTTTTCCCCGAATTCTTATACCCTTTTTTCAGGGACGTCTTATTCTGACGCATCACCTTCAAACATTACGGTTAATTTAAATGATAATTTGACGTTCGATAATGTAAATCTGCCCCAACAGTCCGTAGTTTTTTCTGCCCTGACAGGTGAAGTGACCGCTTATGATTCCGGACAAAATACGCTTTCTTTATCAAACAGCATTACCAATGACAGACAAACTCTGACATTGAATGCCTGGGGGGCGGTTATATCCGTAAATTAAGATGCTGAAAACCCAAGGCCAGTCGATTATTGAACTTTTAGTAGCTGTGACTTTAATGGCTATTCTCTTTCCCGCCCTTTTTTCCGGGATTATAGCCGGAAGAGACGGCCGAAGCATGCTCGCCCAAAGGTTAAATGCTTTTTCCCTGACTCGGGAAGCGGAAGAAGCAGTCAGAATGATAAGGGAGCGCAATTGGCATGAAATCGAAGTAAACGGCAGCTATCATCCGGCCGTCTCCGCTAACAGCTTTGTTTTAAACAGCGGTCCCGAAACAATCAACGGCTTTACCAGGGCACTTACCATTGAAGACGCTCTCAGGGATAGCGCAGGCGTATTATCTGCAAGCGGCACTAGCGATCCTTCGACGAAAAAAATAACGGTTGACGTCAGCTGGTCTTTGCCTCACTCGGGCAATATTTCCCAAACATGGTATTTAACAAGATTCCTTAATAACGGATCACATACGGAAACTTCGGTGGCTGATTTTGAGAAAGGCAGCCTGACGGGTACGGTTATTTCTGCTGATTTAGGAGGAGAAATTATGCTCGGTTCAGGCGGTATATCCAGCTGGTGTGATCCCAATCTTTCTATCGAAGCTGTCGATTTACCCAAAAACGGTGTCGCCAACGCCGTGTCCGCCATCGAAGGTCAGGTCGTGGCCGGTACCGGCAATAATGCTTCGGGGGTGTCTTTTGCCCGGGTTGATATCAGCAATCCGCCTCCACCCTCATCGCCTTCGGGCACGATTAACGGGACATTTGACGGCTATAAAACCAATGATGTCTTTGGTGAAGAAAATTATGCTTACATAGCTACAGACACCAACAGTAAAGAAATTGTCATTATGGATTTAAATAACCAGGTTAACGGAAAATTTGCCGAGGTCGGTTTTTTTGATGCTCCGGGGATTACAGACGGAGAAAGTGTTTTTACATCGGGCAATATCGGTTTTGCCACTGCCGGCAACACCCTGTATACGTTTAATTTAGACTTAAAAACAGGCTCCAGACTGAAATTAGGCTCTGTTGCTTTAGCCGGAAAAGGTGAACAGGTTATCGTTTTGGGTAATTATGCTTATGTGGCCGTGGAATCCGAGACAACCCAGATGCAAATTATTGAGGTTACAAACGGGGGCCAAACTTTAAACATCGTCGGTTGGGCAAATTTGAATGCTGACGACGGCAAAGACATTTTTGTCAATTCTTCAGCCACCCGGGCATATTTGGCTACGGAAGCATCATCTAACAAGTTTGAGTTGTTTGTTCTTGATATTGAAAATAAAAGCGGGCAAAGGCAGGTTGTGGCAGTTTATGAAGCCAACGGTATGAATCCGCAGGGTATTACCGTTGTTCCCGGAAACAGGGCTATCTTGGTCGGAACCGGAGGCGAAGAATATCAGGTTATTAATATTTCGAGTGAATCGGTTAATCCTCCTCTGTCCAGATGCGGCGGTTTAAATATTGATTCAGGTATCAACGGAGTCTTCTCCGTTCTGGAAACGGACGGGGATGCCTATTCTTATATCATCACCGGTGATTCAACTTCCGAACTTAAAATAATTGCCGGCGGACCCGGCGGTGAGTATTCCTCACAGGGAACTTTTGAATCTGCGCCGTTTGATGCCGGCCAAACCGTTGCTTTCAACCGCTTTGACTTTAATTTTGACCGGCCTACCCAAACCAGTCTCGCTCTCCAGGTAGCTTCTTCAGAAGCTGTCAATAATAACTGTTCGGAAGCGCAATATTCATACGTCGGACCAGACGGAGCGGCTGATACTTATTTTAGCGCGGCCGGTCCCATACCATTGATTATAAATCTACCATATGTTAATCCCGGCAGGTGTTTTCGCTACAAGGCCGAACTGACATCAGCGGATTCATCTTTCAGTCCGGTGTTATATGATGTTTCCGTCAATTATTCACCATGAAATTCAATAAAGGCTCAACCTTAATCGAAACAATTCTCTATGGTTTTCTGCTTTTTTCCTTTCTGATTATTGTCGCTCAGCTGATCGCCTCAGTTCTTGATCTGCAAAAAGAATCGGCTTCCACCTCTTTAAGCTCCCAGGACGCCATGTTTATTATTAAAAAACTGACCAATGAAATATATCAGGCCGATTATAATAATGGTATTGTCAGCGGAAAATTAAACGGCTATGGTACGGCTTTAAACAGTTTTACAGTCAGAAGAATCGGCAATATTACGGGAAAACCGGCTGTCAAAATAGAATTTGAATTGCAAAGTCTGATTTTGGAAGCGGGAGAGGCGAGAACTGCAAATTACGCTTTAACCGCATCTTTAAGATGAAAAAAAATAATTCGGGCGGATTCGCTCTGGTAATATTAATGTTTCTGATGGTTTTGGCTGTCACCGTTATCACGGCGGCCGTATCTTTAATGATTCTGGGTTCTGCCTCATCGACTTTATTAATTTCAGGTGACAGTGCCAAATCCATTGCCGATTCCTGTATTGAAAATGCCATTATCCGCCTTATCCGCAATCCTGCCTATTCGGGAGAATCACTGGATATCAATGAGGGAAACTGCCAAATCACCGTTACAGGATTAACCGACAAGACTGTTTCAGCCCAAGCCAACTACGGCAATAAGAAAAAAAGGGTGGAGGTAAATCTTAATTTGAATAATAATATAATCAGCCTAATCTCTTGGAAGGATGTTCCCTGATATGAAAAGCCTTCAAAATTTAGCCGTTGTTTTTTTGGACAGAGACAAACTCGTTTATTTTAACTCGGTAAACAACCAAATAGCCGTCTATAATTACCCGGACAAACTGGTTAGGTTTATGGAAATTGTCAACAGTAAAGAGCTGGAAATGCAATTGAAGCTTTTTATCAATTACCACAAACTGCCTCCGGCCAGGCTCATCTTTATTTTATCCCCCCAGATTACCTTTGAAAAAAATTTCAGCGAAGAGAAAGAGGATCTTCAGAAAAATATCATCGAAGATTTCCTTTATCATCTGCCTTTCGAAAATAATGTTCATAAGATTTACAAACTGGAAAAAGGGTTTTTGCTATCGGCCGCCAATATTGATTTTCTGCAGGTATTTATGGAAACTTTCAAAAATCGCGGTTTTACCGTTTTTACAGTCATTCCGTCTTCTGTAACCGGCATGAATCTTACGACTTTAGATGCACCGTCCGTCGGTTTTTTATTGGCCAAAACTGATTACCTCAAAGAGCAGACTATGATCGCCGGTTTGGCAGAGGAAGCACACAAACCGAAAGAACCGGAAAAAAAGGTCATGGGTTTAAACCGGGTTTACCTCCTTCTGGGTGTCTTTGTCCTGCTTTTTTCCTTTCTGCTTTTTATGTAATTTTGAAAAAATTCTCTGCCCGCAACCGGGGTTTTACCTTAATCGAACTCCTGGTTGTTATCGGAATTCTGGCCACGCTTTTGGCTATCACCTTAATCGCCATTAATCCGGCCAGGCAATTCTCCCAGGCGAATGACACAAAAAGAGCCAGTGATGTTAATACTATTTTAAACGCCATCCATCAGTATGCAGCAGATAACAAGGGAGCTCTACCAGTTGGTATTACAGGCACTGCCCAAAATATCAGTGAAGCCGGTGCCAATATTTGCACGGATCTGATCACCCGCTATATTGCTGCTCTTCCACAAGATCCAGATCCATCTCTTGGAGGAAACAATATTACAGACTGTACGGTAGGATCAGCCTATAACACCGGATATCAGGTTGTGCAAACAGCAGATAATAGGGTAACAGTCTCGGCGCCTTTTACCGAAATACCAGCCGTTGATATTTCTGTAACCAGATAAGGAATTAATTTTTTAAGCAAACTGTTCACACCAGGTGTGTGCTAGCTAGACACACCTGGTGTGTCTTAGTATGTTATGAGAATTCTGATCCAGAGAGTCAGCCGGGCAAAAGTATCGGCAGAAGGAACTCTTTTAGGCGAAATTGCTAAAGGCCTTTTGGTTCTGGTGGGTGTTGCCAAAGATGATAATGAAAAAGACGCTGAAAATTTAGCTGTAAAGACGGTCAATCTTCGAATTATGTCGGATAAAGAAAATAAGATGAATCTGTCTGTTTTGGATGTTACCGGTGAAATATTAGCGGTCAGCCAGTTTACTCTCTATGCCGATACTTCTGCCGGCCGGCGGCCGTCATTTATCAATAGCGCGGAACCGGCCAAAGCGGAAAAATTATATGAGTATTTTATCGAATGTCTTAAAAAACAGGGAGTGAAAAAAGTGGCTAGTGGCCGTTTCGGAGCTTTTATGCAAATTGAACTGGTTAACGACGGTCCGGTAACTCTAATGATCTGTTCACCCCCCGGGTGCACTTGCTAGACACCTCCGGTTATTTAGTTTGGGGGGTAATAGCTGATTGCCCGGAGGGCAATTTCCAGGGTTTGGGTGGGTCCGTTGGTGTAGGTATCAATAACAAGATCATAAAACCGCCGGTTCCAGAAATTAGCCGTTTTATATAACCTTTGCCATTTTTTAAAATTCTCTTCTTCCCGCCTTTTAAGATGCTCTTTAGCCGCATCGATGGTAATATTTTCCCTGTTGACCAACCTGTCCACTCTGACGGAATCGACCGAACAGATGACGAATATTTTAAAAATTCCTGCGATGCCTTGGGCATTAAATCCTGACAACCATGATTCCATGATTAAATTTTTTTCCGTTTTAAGTTTTTCCTTAATATAATTATCCAGTTTTAAATGGTAATCATCCGCTGACAGATCAGTCCTCTCCAAAGGAATATCAGCATCTTTGGAATATTTGCGGTATATTTCCCCGCCGTTCCAAAGGGTCCAATTAAGTTTATGAGCAAGATGCCTGGAGAGAGTTGTGGCGCCGCTGGCTACCCTACCGGAGATGGTGATAATTCTGTGGGCAAGCTTGGCGGGTGTTTTTCCCATAGCTTATTTTAGGATGCCCCTTGAAGCCGTGATGCCAAATTGTCTGTCCAATCTGTCAGTTGAAGGGAACTTTTCTGCTGGTCTAGATAGAATCCGTCAATTTTAAGGGATTCCGTCAGCAGTTCGCCTTTGAGGGATTTGATGAAATCTTCCAAAATTTTTACCGCACCGCAAAAATAAGTATAAGAGGAATCTCCCAGTCCTATGACGGCAAATTTTTTGCCCGACATATCCTTGCCTTTTGCTTTCTCCATAAACGGCCGCCAGTCAGGATGAGGCTGTCCTTCAGCTCCTTCATCATCCCAACTCGGAGAAGAAAGAATCACTAAATCATATCCCGCAAATTCATCAGCCGAAGTATCCCTGACTTCTTTAAGTTCTGCCGTCAGACTGTGTTTGACCAGGGTTTCCTGGACTATCTGGGCGGCCAGTTGTGTCCCGCCGGAATTGGTAGCATAAACAATCAGAATTTTCATATTCTCCATACTACTATACCTGACTTTTTCTGACAAGCGCTTCTTCCCCTTGACAGGTGAACGATCGTTCACTATGATAATCTTGTAAGCTATGAATCTTGAGTCTGCTGTACAGAAAATCCGCCGCTTTTTCCGCAAAAACAAGCGTCTCCCCTCTTATCAGGAAATGTGCCGTCTTTTCGGTTTCTCTTCCAAGGGAGCCAGTTTTAAATTGGCGGCCAAACTCATCGAAGCCGGCATATTGGGGAAGGACTCTACCGGCAAACTTATGCCGAAACAGCTTTTTCCCTCCCTGCCTGTTTTAGGTATTATCCGCGCCGGCAGTCCGACAGCCGCCGAAGAGCAGCTTCTGTCTGCCGTTTCCTTTGATGACTATCTGATTGCCCGCCCCGAAAGATCATATCTTCTTAGGGTTTCAGGGGATTCGATGATTGAGGCCGGCATCCACGAAGGCGATATGGTGATTGTGGAAAAGGGCCGCCAACCTAAAGAGGGCGATATCGTGGTGGCGGCAATTGATGATGAATTCACTCTCAAGTATTTCCGCAAAAAAGATAATCTCGTTTTTCTCTCAGCAGGCAACAGCAAATACAAACCCCTGTATCCGAAAGAAAATCTCATCATTTTCGGCATTGTCATCTCGGTCATCCGGAAATATCACTGAAAAGAGTTACGTGTCATTTTGAGCGATTTTATGAACGAAAAAATCAACGAAAAAATCAGCGTGGTGACGGTTTTTGACCGGGAAAAAAGGACGGTCATGCCCCAAAAAATCAAATGGCAGGGCCGCATCTACATAATTGACAAGATCGGCTACCACCACAAAGTCAAACAGGGCAAAAAACTTCTCCATATTTTCTCAGTCTCCAACAATTCGCTGGCTTTCCGGCTTGAACTGGATACGGAAACTCTTTTTTGGAGACTTGATGAGGTCAGCGATGGACTTGCCTCTTAACCGCAACTTGCCCCTGGTCATGCATATTGACATGAACTCCTGTTTTGCCACCGCCGAACAGCAGGCCAATCCACTGCTGCGCGGCAAACCGGTAGCTGTAGCTGCCTACACCACCGGCAACGGCTGTGTCATCGCTCCCTCAATTGAAGCTAAAAGGTACGGGGTTAGGGTCGGCATGACGGTGCGGGAAGCCCGACTTCTTTGTCCTCAAATAATCGTGCGGCCGCCTGATCCTCCCAAATACAGGGATGTTCATTTGAAATTCAGCCGGATCTTCAAGGAATATTCACCCGACGTTTTTCCCAAATCTATTGACGAGGCAGTCCTGGATTTTAGCGGCTGCCAAATAAAAAATAAAAGCCTTGAGGATGTCGGCAGTGAAATAAAAAAACGGATTAAACGGGAAATCGGCGAGTGGATTAGCGTTTCAGTCGGCATCTCCACCAACCGCTTTCTGGCCAAACTGGCGGCTTCTTTAAAAAAGCCGGACGGGCTTCAGACGATCAACTGGCAAAACCTGGAGGAAGTTTATGACAGGGTAACTTTGATTGATCTTTGCGGCATCAATACGCGCTTTCAGGCCAGACTCAACGCCCGGGACATTTTTACTCCTTTGGATTTTTTGAAAGCTTCACGCGAACTTCTTATCAAAGAGGTTTTCCAGAGCATTGTCGGCCATTACTGGTATTTGAGATTGCGCGGCTGGGAGATTGATGCGATTGAGTTTGAGCGCAAAAGCTTCGGACAGTCCTATGCCTTGGGCAAATTCACCTCTGATAAAAGAGAGCTGGCCCGGTTGTTAATGAAACTGACGGAAAAAATGGGCCGAAGATTGCGCCGCCACGGTTATACAGCTTTGGGCATCCATGTTGCCGTTATCTATACCGACTACACCCATTGGCACCGGGGGGAAACTTTTGCGACCGAAATGTATACCACGGGAGAACTGTTCAAAAAGGTCATGCTGGTCTTTAACAACCAAACGCATCCTTCGAAAAAAGTGGCTAAACTGGCCGTCAGCTGTTTTAAACTCTTCGAGAAAAAATTTGTCCAGGAGGAGCTTTTCCGGACAGAAAAAAGCAAAAACAGGGACGTCACCGATGCCGCCGACAAAATCAATAACCGTTTCGGCGAATTTGTCATTACCCCTGCTTTAATGCTCGGCATGGATGATCTTGTTCTTGACCGCATCGCCTTCGGCGGGGTCAAGGAACTGGAAGATCTGTATGCTAGCCCAATAAATCTTTGACTAAGCGGTAGACATCCCGTCGATGACGAATTATAACAATATAGAAAGAATCAGCCAGCTTTTTATAAACAATTCGGTAATTTCCTACCCTTACCCTGTAGATGCCGGGGAAACCGGACAGTTTTTCTTCCCCTGACTGTTGACTTTGAGGCAAATTGCGGATTTTCTCTGCTATAGCTATCTGGTCAAATTTCGG
>Ga0075692_112_pt1 | contig 16969 bp, 13 predicted proteins | sample RifGroA2_FD_67693 | JGI IMG/M metagenome (GOLD analysis project Ga0075692, IMG submission 67693) | Microgenomates (Gottesmanbacteria) bacterium GW2011_GWA2_42_18
TTATTATGAAAGTATTTTTGTCTTACAGTGATTATTTACGTAATTTTGAAGTGTTTTTACGAGCTTTTGATCCTAGTGAATCTAATAAATTGATAATTCTAACTCATGATAAATGGGTAAATGTCCATCCGGTAGTATTAGCCATTATTGCTGCTCTTGGCAGTAAGATAGGTTCTGAAAATATCACGATCGAAAAAATAACAGCAACCTCCGGACACTATTTGTCTAGAATGGGTCTTTTTAAAATGCTAGGCAAGAAATCTCCCTATTCTATTAAAGAACATGAGCCTGCGGGTCGTTTTATACCTATTACTCAAATAAAAAGCCCTGAAGAGCAATCACAGTTCGTAACGGAAATGATTCCACTGCTTCATCTTAAACCTAATCAAGCAGACTCAATAAAATATATAGTAGGAGAACTGGTTAGAAACGTACTTGAGCATGCTCGTACTAAAGACGGTGCGTTTGTTGCAGCACAGTACTACCACCATACAAATATGGTCAGATTGGGAATTTGTGACGCTGGAGTAGGTATTAGAAAGACGATTAATTATTCTTGGCATGCTCCTACTGATTTAGATGCAATTAAACTGGCTCTAACGCCTGGAATAACAGGAACGACTAGGCGCGAAGGTGGAACCGGCGAAAATGTAGGTGCAGGACTGTTTTTTATCAAATCAATGGCCATGGTCGCTCGTGATTATTTTGTTTTATATAGTGGTACAGGACTTTACAAGCTTATAAAACGGGATAAACGGACAAAAGGTTTTCCAAGACTTCACGCAGATCCCCAGGACGATAAACACTCTGATACAAACGATGCACCGAAATTTCCGGGAACAGTTGTAGGAATAGACATCTCTCTTGATCAAACAAGTGAATTCAGGGTTTTACTTGCAGCTATTAGGGATGTTTTTATAAAGGCAGTAAGGGAGCGCAAAAAAGCCCGTTATAAAAAACCTATATTCATTTAATGTATGGATACTATAACTGTTTCAATAAAAGAAAAGGCAGGATCTTTTGCGGTAATAAGTGATACCATACGTAAATTTGGAGAAGAAGTCTTCGATAAGCTTCGTTTTAAGAATTGTAGTCCATTGGTGAAGGAAGTAGTGACTATTGTTGCTGAGTATATGCAGGAATTTTGACCACGACCTATTTTGAGTTAGGTAATACCTAAACAGCGCCTTGGAAGGCGCTATTTATCTTTGTTGCGAGGATTGTAAGAAATCAGAACTTAGTTGTTTTTAGTTTTAAGAAATTAGCGCATTGTTTCCTTATAACTCTCTTCCCCATACTCGTTTTGAGATACATTTCTCTCGCTTCAGCATCTTTTTTCAGAAGATAGGCTTCGTAGTAGATAAGTTTAAACGGTCTTCGATATGAAGTAGAAGTTGAATCGCCTGAATTATGTTCTTTCAATCGTTGTTTTAAGTCATGCGTAATTCCGGTGTAGAATTTTCCATCTTTGAGGCTTTGAAGAATGTAGAGGTAATGGAACACAAGTTAATAATATCTGAAAAGGTATTGCCAGGCTATTATATTCAGCACTATCGTGCTTCATACCAGCCTGGCCAGGGTGAAAGAAAAAACTCCCCATTTCTGAGGAGTTTTATCTTTAATACCCTGGTTGCGGGGGTTGGAAGAAATCAGAACCTGTTTCATGTCCGTTCGACAAACGTGCTATCATATAAAAAAATATGTCTGAACAATTTACGGGTCCTGACTCAACGCCAGAAACAAACCCGACCGAACTGGTACCCATAGAATCTGTTGTTATCGATCCTGTTATTCAACAATATATCAGCATTGTTAATCAGGATGCTGCCAATAGTGTGCATAATCTACTGCTGTTGTACGGTCCTGCAGATCAAACTGGCAAGGAGAGAATAATTACCCGTGCTTATGCTATTAAGAACGTTAAACCTATCGGTCACCGCTTTGATCTTGATCATGCAGTAGCGCCTAAGGGCCAAATTAACAAATGGCATAAAGAAGATAATGCTCAATTATCACTCATTGCTGCTGGCGTTGCATTTGGCCGTCGTGATGAAGCGGAATATTTCATTGCTGGCCGTCATGTTCCCGTTTACTACTCAGGAACTCCGGAATTGGACTATGATGAAACCAAATCTTGGAATCCAAATAAATTCAGCCTCTGGACGAAAAATGACCAAGGGGAAATTACTCAAATAACGGATGTGCGCTTCACTACTCCAACCCCCCTGGCGCAATAAGTCTATTCTTTATTGAAATGTCTTTCAGGTGGCATGTAACCTAAAACAGAGCCTTGGAAAGTGCTTTATTATTTTTTTAGCAGGTAATTTGCTAGTTGCTTCTTAATCACCCTCATTCCCATACTGGTTTTGAGGAATTTTTCCCTGGCATCGGCATCTTCTTTCAAAAGATAGGCTTCGTAGTAGATAAGTTTATATGGATGATGTTGAGAAGTATAAAATCCTTTTCCTGAATTATGTTCTTTGATTCTTCTTTTCAAATCTGATGTGGATCCTTTGTAAAAGCTTCCATCTTTGAGAGATTGGAGGATATAGACGTAATACATTAATTGAATTATATCCCCTTCGGGTTATTATGTGAGCTTCGCTCACACCAGCCCGATCGGGTCGGAATAAAAAAGCTCCCGATTAAAGGAGCTTTTTTATTTAATGACCCGAGTTGCGGAGCCGGGAGTCGCACCCGGCCTAGGAGATTATGAGCCTCCTGTGCAACTGTACACTACAAAGACCCCTGATAGCATGGGTGAAAAAGGTCAGTTTGACCTTGTTCCAGCCGTAAATGGATATATTGGGATGATGATTCTCGCTTTCGGCGATTTCCGCAACATTATTCACAAAATCAATTGCTTCCCGGAAATTTTTGAATTGGAATTTCCTGATTACTTTGCCTTCTTCCAACGACCAATCCGGCACCTGTTTTAAAAGTTCTTGCACTTTGTCCTCAGGCAGGGGCGGCATGCCTCCCTCGCAGGGCACGCATCTTTTTTGAATTAAATCATCCGTCATCAGGTTAAAAATTATAACAAGTTATGCTAAAATCTAAAAGCAGAGCCTGCCAATCAGGTTCTTATAGCCAGGGTAGCTCAGTGGTAGAGCACACGCTTCATAAGCGTGGAGTCGAGAGTTCGATCCTCTCCCCTGGTACTGATTACAAAAACAGCTTCAGCCATTTTTCCCAGTTATATGAATTGTCAATTGGAGTCGGTGTGATCTGTGACGGCACTGATAAAGTCGGTAAGATGACTGTTATTTCCTCATCTTTTCCTAAATTCAGCTTGTCCCTGGCCTGCTGTTCGATAAAATTTCTTCCCTGCACCCGAACCAGCTCCTTCTCTAAACTTGCCTTATTCTCATTTTCCTGAAGCACTTTTTCTTCGGCTGTTTTAACTATTTTTAATCTTTCCTGCAGATTTATCCACGATTTCAGCGCGTAGAAAGAAAAGAAAAGCGCAAGCAGAATAAAGGAGAGCAATCTGTAATTAATTTTATGTTGTTTTGCAGGCATGCGACTCTCTACTTGACAAGCTTTACAGGATATGTCCATAATACTATAAAGCCCAAAATTAATGAAAAAAATAACCTTATATTTAACCGTAATCGGTTCTTATCTTTGTCTAACTTCCCCCGTTTTTGCTCAGGGAGATATTCCTCTCGAAATTCCCAGACCGGGAAATTTGAAAATTGACGATCTGGGCAAACTAATCAGTGCCCTCATTGGCGCCATCCTGATTATTGCCACTATTGCCGCCTTCGTTTATCTTTTGCTTGGCGGTATTACCTGGATAACATCAGGAGGTGACAAAGCCAATGTGGAAGCCGCCCAAAAAAGAATCCAGGCAGCTATCATTGGTCTTATTATCGTCTTTGCCGCCTGGGCTCTGATGATTGTTATCGGCAGATTCTTAGGGATCGATCCGTTTAACTTTGTACTACCATCCCCGGCGTCATAATAAATGAAAGAATGGGCTGGCGTTCCCTGCATAAAAACAATCGGTGAAGTTGATGTTCCCACCTTTAAATGTTTGGAGGCTATTTATGGCCGCATCCTGCAAATTTCAATTGCTTTAGCCCTTTTCGCTCTTCTGATTATGCTGATCGTAGGCGGTTTTAAGCTCTTAACCTCCGGCGGTGATCCGAAAGCCACTGCCTCCGCCAAACAAACGATGACTTATGCGGTAGCCGGAATTTTCCTGATGGTGATAGCCTTTCTGATTTTCCAGATCATAAAAGCCTATACCGGGGTTGACGTAACCGTTTTTGAAGTTCCCGAAGTGCCTTGACACATCTTCCTCTCTCACCAATAATAGAATAAGATGAAAATCCTGTCCCGTCGTTTATTGCTTTTATTAGCGGTTGGGTTTCTTTTGTCGATTAGCTTATTTTTTCCCTCTCGCTCCTTAGCACAAAATATTCCGCCGAACCCGAATGACATTTATGATTTAAGTGATCCGGAAAATTATCATTTACAAAAAGAAGCTGCTGATGAATGCGCCACAAACAGTAAGAAACCCTGTGTTGACGGCATTAATGTCAATAAGTTTCAAAATGAAGCCTCTGCAAACTGGTTATTGAATGGTTTAGGATGTACCCATCGGGATCCTGAAAAATGTGACCCAAATACTGCCTTAAACGGAATTTCCATCATGACTGCTTCACTATTTGCTGTACCTCCTGCTTCAGGAATTTATTATGCCCAGGATTTGCTGCAAAACGCCGGTATTTTAGCTAAACCTGTTTATGCTCAGGGATTTGGTTTTGCCGGTCTGGCTCCGATACTTCCCATCTGGAAAGTAACCCGCAATATTGCCTATACCGTAATTATCATCGTCATGATCGTCATCGGTTTCATGGTTATTTTCCGTATGAAAATCGATCCCAAAACCGTCATCAGTGTTCAGGCTGCTTTACCCAGAATTGTTTTGGCACTGCTTCTTATTACCCTCTCTTATGCCATAGTCGGCTTTTTGGTGGATTTAATGTATGTGTCGATGGCTATGATCATCGGAATTCTCTCCGAAGGTATGGGAAATACCGCTACTCAAACAGCTCTTACTCAAACCTATTTTCTGACGGCAGATTGGGGTGATCTATTTAAAACTGTCATGGGCGGCGGATTCAGCGCCGTTGAGGATTTCATTATTAAAAATAGTGCAGCCTACGGCGTTGGCTCTGCCGGTGTCATGGTAGCTTTGAAAGTCCTTGCTTCAAGCATGAGATTTGGTTGGATAGGTTTTTGGGGAGCTTCCCTGCTCGGAATTATTATATTATTAATTATTTCTCTGGGACTTCTGTTTACCTTTATCAGAATATTTATGCTTCTTTTAAACTCCTATATTCAGCTTCTGGTAGCAGTTATACTCGGTCCCTTTCAGCTTTTGATGGGGGCAATCCCGGGGAAAACCGCCTTTACTGACTGGATCATGAATGTCATTGCCAATCTGGTCGTCTTCCCGGCAACTGTGGCTATTTTAATGTTCGGAGAATATCTGACAACACTTAACTCCAATACCGGCGAATTATTTTCCCCTCCCCTTATCGGCGTACCGGGTAAAGCCGCTTTCCCGGCTTTTATGGGTTTGGGTGTTCTTTTCTTAGCTCCGACCCTGATTACGCAAATCAAGAAAGCTTTCAAACCTAAACCGATATTGCCGATTTCCGCCGGTACGGCTTTTGCCCCATTAGCCGGAGCAGCCCAAACAGGCATGGGTGCAGCCAGTCAATTTTATTATATGCAGAATATGCCGGTGATCGGTAAATGGCTCGGCGGGGGTAAAGAACACCGGCAGGCTTAGTGGGGATTTCCGCCGCCGCCCTCTTCGTCCTCTTTGTCTTTGGTAATGAAAGCTTTATAGCTTGTCATCACTATAGCTACCAACATTCCCATAAATATAATCTCTAATATCATGTTCTTAGCTTGCGTATGACTGGCTTTCTCCAGGGCATGGACATTAAAATGATGAGGAGTTTGATAAAAATCATGACCATGAGGAGGTAATATATCTTTATTTTTAATGCCATGCCACCATTTATACCGCCTATTCGGCCCCCAGGCATCCACACCCATCATTTCCTTCCAGATTTCCCTTTGAGCGTAAGAACCGAGGTGTTTGGCATCCCAGGCATAAATCTTATCTGTCGCAAAACTTAACAGGCCGGCTACTTCCCAACCACGAGTAACATCATCTTCGGCATATGTACTAACTATACCTCTCAATGTTTTTTGTAATTCCTCATCATCGGGCTGAGGAGTTAACTGATCTAGGTATTGACCTATAAGGGGGGCGCCTTTGTAGTGGCCCATAATGTCAACGCCAATTCTCCTGAACCAGCTGCGGGAACCGAGGTTTATCAAATCCATTTGCCTCAAGGCCAAATCATTGGTTCCGAATATCCAATCCCAATCCTGTAACAGAAATTCCTCATTTAAAACTAAAGAATTTCTTCCCTCTTCCTTTAAAATATTTTCGATATTATATATTTTTTCCCAGTCAATTTTATAGTCTCCAACCAGACTTTCATTAAAAGATATACCGAATTGGTTATAAAGATCCTGGGCTCTGCCTAAATCAGTCGAGCCAAGGCAAGCCTGGCGGCACAATTCCCAATATTTCTTGGCTCTTTTTCTTCTTACTCCCTCTTTTTCCCCGTGGATCGCTTCATCGAAATCCTCCTCCCGCAAATCCCGCTGTTCCCTGACTGCTATCTCCCGCGCCGATGCGACATCACCCTCAAGATCCAATAATTCATTCAGATACCGTCTTTGTTCACTTGTCGGCGAAGCAAACTTACCTGCTGATTGCCGCAATATCAGGTTTCCGTTTTTCTCTTCCACCACGGTCCCGTATTGGAAATCCTCAGGCGGCACTCCTAATATTTTATGCATTATCTGGCTGTGCAGTGTTGTCTTTTTAGATTTACCTTCAAAACCGGCAACCGGCGTATCAACATTCACATTGTGGGCAACGACAATCGGATTCCTCATGACCGTCTCTACCCAGACTCGGGCGTTATATGCCAACTGGTATTTTTTAATCCATTCCTTATATACCTCATTTTTATGTGAATGATGTAAAACTTTGCCGTCCGGAGTTTTACCGTCCAATGCGTAAAGCATATTGGCAATCTCACTCTTGTATTGTTCTTCTCCCTGGCTTTTCCATAACGCCTCGAATCTGGGTCCTGTATCTGGCATCATTTCATCAAGTCTGCCCTCGTCCCGCAGTTTTCTGTTTTCTTCCTGGATCCGGCCGCGGTAGAGCATTTTAAATTTGTTATTAACCAAAAGGTCTTTAACCTTTTCCTTGGCATAATTTTCGGAGAGAAGTATCCTGACTGGCCCGCCCAAAAGTTCTTTTTCCTTGTCAGTCCAGCCGATGGATGCATCCAAATAGCGCCATAAAGTTTGAGAGCCTAAAGCTGAAGAGATCTTGCTGAAATTTGACAAGTCTATAAGCCGCTTGGCCTTAGGATATTTCTCCTTTAATGTTCCGTCCCGATAGGCTAAATACAACTCAATAGCCTCACGGGCATTAATGGGATCTGCCGGCAGCTTTTCGTCTTTAGGTAACATCATGTTCATAATATGAATATATTTATGTCCGCCGAACTTAAATTTTTCGATAACGAAACTGGCAAAATTCAATGCTGAGGCCACCCCTTCATATCCCGCCATGCTGTGAAACCCAGGCATGCCATTAACCGTGTTATCAGATCCCGGACATTTGGAATTGGCAATCATTTCCAGCCACCTGGCCGTTCCCATATGAAATCCTTTCGCCAGGGTCATATACATCGAAAGATGCAGGCCTGTCTTATCTTCGTGTATCAGATCTCTCATTTTTTCCGGATTGTCCCGGTCCAGTACAATTGTCCGGCCGTCTTTCTCTACAATATGAAGATAGCTGTTATTCTTATCGCGTTTAACGTCAAATACCTGCTTATTTTCAGCCATCTGCCTCAGCATTTGTTTTGCCCGGTCATCCACGTATACAGTTCCTTTGACGGCATCATATTCGACCAGTTGGGGAGGTATATATCCGTCTTGAGCGTCTTTTATGCCGGTCAAGGTATCCTCCAGACAGCGGAAAGCTTGCTCGACTGCCGGTATTGATAAAGCCTCAATCACATACTCATTTTGGTAAAGGGCTGAAATTCTTGACAAAGTCTCAAAATTAGCGCCCGGCTGAGAAGCGTTATAATCCATGTCACGGGATAACCTGATGGCATTGCTTAAATTGGAATAATGTTTGGTGATTGCTTCCGCTACTGAATTTCCCGACCTTTTATCTTGTCTATATGGCATATGATTGCCTATGAAACTTATAAAAGTATCAAAATCTCCGCGCTGATAAAGTCCGAATGTATCCTGGCTGGAATCTCTGGTAAAAGTTAGAACTCCCCGGTGAAGCCTTAAAAAAACCTGGTCCCGGAAGCGGTGGCTTTCTTCCGAAAATCCGACAAAAAGATCCAATAATTCTTTATTTTCAGGCTGCTCCAGATCTCTGGTTAAATAGCCGAAATGTCCCGGCTCGCCGACTTTACCCAAAAATTCTTCTTGGGTCATCTTGCCGTAAGAAAGCTCTGGTCCTTCTTCTTCAAGGCGTTGTATTGCTCTTTTGGCTAATGTTTTAAGCTTATCCTCTATCTCGCCGTGTAATTTCCTGACTGCTTCATCAAAAGCTCTGGTATCGGCGCCAACGGCAGTCGGATATGATTTATGCTCCAATTCCTCAAGTTCATCTTTTATTGCATCCAATTCCCTAATACCAAGCTTTTTTCGTCCCTCACGGCTTTCCGCCTTTCTCCAAATTTCATTTACTTTATCAATAAACTCTATTGGCGGAGTAACATCCTCAGCCAGTGGCTTTTTACCTGCCTCAATCCAGGATTCATCTTCTCCCTGTAAAGGCTCTATCGGTTGCTCGGCTGCAATTTGAGTCAAAAGCTCTTTGACCTTATTCTTCATTTGCTCTTCAAATTCCGGATCCTGTAAAATTCTTTCCGCCTCTTGAGGTGTAATATTTAAAAGCTGGGCAAGCCATGCTGTTTCATGAAAATTTTTTCCCTGACGGGCATATATTTCTTTCAATTGGTCTTTGGCTTGTAATAAATATCGGCTTGACCGTTCAACTATTGCCTGCATCAAAGGCTCAATTGCCTCATTTGCATCCGTTATTCCCTGATTTTCCGCTCTGGCCGCCTCATACCGCAATCCTGCTCCCAATCGCAATAATGATTGCGGATCACCATGAACAGACTCATCACCGGTGGAAAGCTCATGAACGGCATCTGCCACACCGTCATGAGCTTCAATCAGACTGTTTAATGCTTGTAGTGTACCGGGTCTTTCAAAGTAACTAGCCAGATAGGCCGCCTTTTTATTTCGTCTTTCTCCCTCATTGATTACTTTTTCTTCAAATTCTTGTCTTACCCTCGGCCGTCTCAAACTCTCTCCAGCCGCAAGTATCGCTGTCCGGCTTTGCTCAAATTCTCGCTTTTCTTTTTCATATCTTCTTTCTTTTGCTCTCTCCCTGTCTCTTTCTATTTCCTTAATTCTTTCTTTATCCTGTATTTCCTCCAGCCTCTTGGCAACTTTAATCTCCTTGGTCACACCATGGGCGCCATGACGTTCTGGCGGTTTACCTTTAAATAATTTGGCCAATTCGTTAAAAAATCCCATATTCTCTTATTTTACATCTAGTTTAATATAACTAAAGTATTGGGTGAAACTGTGTCAAGATAAAATTGGAGTATTAATGACCGAGAGCTAATATGGCAATCCCCCGGCGTGAGGAGCCGAAAAGGCGTGCAAAAGAAGGAATGACTTCTGGTAAAATCATATTCACATATAGATTCACCAATGCCGGATAATTCTTGGCTTTCCAGAAAATCCCGCCCTCCATAACCACCGGTACCAAACCTTGCGTTTTCCCTAGCTTCATAAGGATTCCGCAAAGCTCAATGGCCACAATCTGGGCGCTTCTGTGAAAGATTCTTTCAGTAAACAAAAAGGCAGATTCTTTCTCCTTCTCTGTTACCTGCTTAGGAAAATGGAAAGCCCCGGTTATTATGTCGTTCAGTTGATCGGTCGAAAAAAGCTCTGGAAATTTCTCACCGATAATTTTATCCTTTCCGGCATTGAAAATCTGGTATAAATACGCTCCTGCAGCTTCCTTCTCTGCCAGGGAAAACCCCGGGTCATCACTTTTTTTATCGATAATTTCCCGTAGTTTCGTCCTCGGGATTTTGTTGAAGTTTTTAGCCTCAATATTGACAGCTACCTCGTTTTGTCCGAACCCAGGCAGGTCCCCCAATTTCAAAGGGGCAATATTCGACCGTTTCTCCCAATAGGCAAAATTAAGACCTGTGCCCACTACTCCGGCCAACTCAGTTCCATTCCCTCCTAATAATAAGCAGATGGCATCATTGGCTACCGCCACAGTCGTATCAATACCATATTCGTCAATCAGAAAACGATGGAATTCCTGGCCGACTCTTTGACAGATCAAATCCGTAATATTCCTACCTTTAGTCATATACATCAATTCACCATCAATAAAACCGTTGAAAAGTAATGGTTTAAGCGGATAGGCAAAGCCGATGCCGATTGGATATGGTTTATTATTAATTTCCGTTAAAGATAGAATATTTTTGGTGATCAAATGAAAAAGTTCTTTTTTAGTCATTATGGCTGGTAAGGAAAATAGACTACGGTTTAGAAATTTTACAACTCCATTCTTGCTTACTCTGAAAGTTGAAACATAACCGTTGGTTCCGCCGACGGCGATTGTTATACCGACACCTGCTTCAGGTACAAGTTTATGAATAGGATTCAGGATACATGGCAAGGATGATTTCTGATTTGACAGTGAGGCTATCAGTTCGTGTTTAAAGCTAAAGGCTAATTTAGGTAAATCAGACAGATTGACAAGCGGATAAAAGTCATCCATACTGGTTTGCTTTTCAATTCCCATAATTTTCATAGTATATTATAAACTTATTATTATTTGTAACTTGTTTACTATAGGGTATTAAAATAATATGAAAAATCCTAAAATAAGATCTTAGTTTAATCTTTTCTCCTTAAACTCAATTCTATTACATATTTTACGCCTTGACATAATGTAGGGCTTCTTGCAAAAAAAAACTATATATTGTATGATAAAGTATGATAACTGTTGTGTTTGACCCTGGTTGATTTATACACAACAAAAGCAATATATAGTTGAGATTATAAGTTTATGGCAGCTCAGGAAACTCTACTTTTATCGACTGTCAGGCGACCGGAATTTAAAGTGATGCCGGAAAGCCAGCCATTAGATCTACCGTACGACCTGAATATGGGTATGGATGCGGATGGTTGGAAACTCGAAGTTACTCCTAAAAATCCTCAGGTTCCGTTACATGTTGAGTTTAGACATGACCTAAATGGTAATCTTATTGAAGGAGTAGTAATTGGCAAAAACAGAGTAGAAATTAAATATGGCTATGAACCAGAAACGGAAGCTTTTATTCCGCAATCCTTGACAATTACCGATGCCAATCAAAGACTATATCCCGATATTCCACTTTTAGGCTTAAATCCGGATGCTGAAACAAAAGTTGCAGAAGGGAATGTAGCTATATTTGTAACACACCCTGATTTAAAGCCTGATTATATGTTTGGCGAAGGGACAAACGCTGATTCTCAGTTTTCTCCCCGGGATCAAAAAGATGCCCAGTGGGTAATTCACTTTGACCATGATGGTGTTGGTTTAACTATTCCAACTCAAATAGATGCAAAAAGAGCCGTTTCTAAGCTGAATGTCCAACAGTTACCTATAGATTTTCAATTATTTGCTCTGTCAAACGATGGATTCATAAATGAAGAAATTGGGTTTACTCCAGTTGGGGTCCCCTATGCTATTGGTAATCTTGTTGATCAATCTAGCAACAACGAAAAACCCTTCCTCGCGCTTGTAGGTCAACGTCTCGGGCATACGAAAGTAATTCTTTCACTCCTGTATGAAGCTTGGAAAAATAATGGTTGGGATGTCAGGCAGGTAAGAGCTTATTTACCTCCTACCAAATCAGCGATGACACAGGTCGAACATTTTAAAACTAAATATGAGATGGATCCAAATCTAGTAAAGGGTTTTCGTTACTGTGACGAGCCGGGGTATAGTGATGGGAGTCTGCCATTAGAACCAACTGAACCGATGTCTACCAAAACTATGCTAGCCTTTCTTGCCTTAAATGCGCATCTTACCAGAGATGTGCTGCAAAATGCTCAGTCAGGAATAGTCCTTTATTCTGATACAAAACAAGACGTCTGGTATTACAATGCCTTAGCTGCTATGTTAGGTATCCCTATAAAGGTAATTACTAAAACGTATAGTCATTTTGAGAATTCAAATCGATTCCCAAGTGTTGGCAATGGATCGGAATTACACAAAATTATGGCACGGGCAATGGCTGCTTCTGCGGATGGTAGAAATCTTTTTCATAGTTTAGGCATAGATCGGCAAGTACCCGATTTTTTAAGTTTCATGTTTTGGAAAACCCAGGCTGCTGCAAAACTACATCCATCTAATCAATCACTGGCTCTCTATTCAACCAGCGGGGCAAACGCCATTGTTCCTACTTCTATGGGGAAGGCTGAAATTGTACCAATTCCTCTTGCATTTCCCAGTAAATATAATAAGGTAACAGAACCTTCTGACGAAAGTTATTCTACCCGGGCAGGTAGAAGAAAAAAATTGATTAATAAAATAACAGACCCCACTGTCAATCCCCCAAATATTCCTCAGAAACTATATGATCGGCTTGCAAACGATATGGAATTTCCGGTTATTCTGTTTCAATTTGGTACAAGTGATAATTTATACGTTGATGAACTCATCACTACTGTTTTGGAAACTGCACAACAAGACGTAATGCAAAACAAGCTTTTTCTTTTTACAGGTTTCAGACAAAGGGAGGAATATCTTAAAAAAATTAAAGCACTGACTGGTCTTGATGAGGCTGAATTACCTCCTAATATTGTAATTTTCGGTATGAGACGGGACGCTGAAAATTTGCATCGAATTGGCGATATGACAATAACCACTTCCAGTATGGGGAATATGTATGATGCTGTCTCAACGGGAACACCCATGCTTTGCCTTGCACCTGATATTATTACTGCAGATAATTCCGCAAAATTAAGTAGGCTTCTATCTGAAGCAACCACTGACACGGATCGACAAAAACTTGTAGATCGTCTGGCAGTTATGATGGAAACAGCCCCAGAAAGAGCATTGAATCTAATGATGGTTGCTTCAGCATATGCGGAGAAAGGAATTGATCCAAACGATGCTGTTTTTGATATATCAACTTTATCCAAAGAACAGGCTGTTCAAGAATTAACTCATGACATTCTTCAAACCTTATCTCAAAAACAAATGATGGCAGAAGCAATTAAAAGCATACCGATTTTGCAGGCAGAACAATTATTTGATATCTTATTAATAATCCGGAACGGTGGCACATCTCATGATATTAAAGAATATATTTCATCAATTATGCCAAATTTCCATCCAAATATAGTTGGTCCCGTTCCCGCCGAACCTGTTAGCATCAACTTAGCACAATAATGGTTAAATTATTCGCAACTAAGAAGAAAGAAAAAATACTGGATTTTTCTTCTTCCTGGTATTACCTATGTGATCAAAAAGGTGTGCCGTGCGATGGTGAAATTTTTTTTGAAGATGAATATATCGTTATAAATTCCCTAGAAAATAAATTTTTCTTGAATTTGCTTTATGAAATTGAAGGTTTCGGAAAAGTAATGGTTAGAACTGAACTTCTGTCTCTTAAAAAAAACACTTATCATCTAAATGACGTTCTTATAAACGGGAGAATCAAAGAGATAAGTGGATTAATATCCAGATTAAAAAAAGAATCTATACCTGTTTCTAATACATGGTTAAAAGATTTTTATAATGCTCAAAAAAAGAGAAATTATTCACAATTAATGAATCTAGGGGAGATACTAAGTTTAAAGAGTGCAAGGTATCTACTGAGATTGAAAATAATAAACGGCAGAATGAAAAGTTTTAAATTTGGAGGCCAAGCTTTTGGTCTTATTGAACATGGTGATGCATATAAAAAAAGATTTGTGTCATTCTATGATTATGCTACTGCACCATTTTACTTTTTCCTTACAAGACCCCAAAGAAACAAAACAGATTGGAAATTTACCGATAAAATTGTAGACTGGTTGTCCTCCGAAAATATTCCCATAAAAGGTCACCCTCTCGTATGGTTTCACCAGGCAGCTCTGCCAGAATGGATGAAGCTGCTTTCTTATGAGGAACTCAAACATTTCATACAACAACACGTTCGAGAAACTGTATTGAGATATAAAAACAGAATTCATATCTGGGATATTACCAATGAATTTCCCACCATTGATGCGAATGCGCTTAACTTATCAATTAATCAATTACTTGAATTGCTTTCCATTATCAGTAAAGAAGTGAAGAGAATTCAACCCGAAGCTTATCGAATTATCAATATTTCTGATATATTTGGTTCAAAAAGCTATATTCATGATATACCAAGTGTTCCTCCTGTCTACTTTTTACGATTAGCCAAAAAAAGAGGGATAGAATTTGAGGCGGTCGGTCTTCAGTTTTATACAGGAATGAGAAAAGAATTTGCCTGTAGAGAATTTTTGGATATTGGCAGACAACTTGATGAATATGTTTCGTTGGGAAAAGACTTGCATCTCACGGAATGCGAGATTCCATCAAGACACGATGTCGATCCGGAGTGTTTTTTTTCAGCTGATCATCCGGAAGTTGCCGGTAAATGGCATAAACCATGGTCTGAAAAAATCCAGTCAGAATATTTAAAGAATTTACTTATTACTTTTTCATCAAAACCAAAAGCAAAGGCATTCACTTGGTGGACTTTTACGGATAAAGGTGTTCATCATGATATAGGCAGTAGGTTTATACCCTTTGGAGGACTTTTAAGAAGGGACTTATCGCCAAAACCATCATATATAATGCTAAATAACTTTAAAAATGAAATAAGGCAGACAAAAGAATAATTTACTCGTATTAATTAAAGAATTGCCGATATCATAACCGATTAAATACATATTCCATCAAAAAGAATTTTTTGCTATTAATTTCCTCCAAGTACATAGGATATTTTTTCAAAATAATTATTTTTATGGATTGTGGTAAATGCATGGTGCAGAGGAAAAATATCTTTATTACTATTGGTTTTAAAAGAAGACAATGGAATTAGGATATAGTTCTTGATAAAAATTAATTATGTCTTTAATTTGCTGAAGTGGACTAAAGAGCATCATAATGGAATCTGACTGAAGAACTGGTAAATTTGACATTATATTTTATCGGTATTATAATACCTTTAAAATATGAATTTAGATACACAAATATACCAACAAAATCCTCAATGGCTAGAGAGAACGTATCATAAGCCTGAACAATCTTGGTTCCATCGTCCTTATTTCAAAAAGGCATTATCTTGGCTCGATAAAAAATTGATCATAACTTTTACGGGTGTAAGAAGAAGCGGTAAATCAACTATTTTAAGACAGATCCAATACTTTCTTGAGGAAAAAAACGAAACTGAAAATATTTTTTATTTTTCTTTTGAAAAATCACAGGTAAAATATCATCCTGAAGTTCTACGGGATATTATCGATTGGTATTTAAGCTTTTTTCTGAAAAAAAGTGTCCATATGTTGGATAAAAAGGTGTATATTTTTTTGGATGAAATACAGTATATTCCTTTTTGGCAAGATGTCCTCAAGTCGTATTATGACCAAACTCCAAATATCAAGTTCATAATAAGCGGTTCCTCATCCCTGTTTATCAAAAAAAAATCCCTGGAATCACTAGCTGGAAGAATTGTAGAAATTACCATTCATCCGCTTCATTTTTCTGAATACCTGACAATCAAAAACTTGTTCATAAATATGGATATGACAAAGATATTTAAAATGCAAACGCAGGTGTTAACCGGATACTTCGAAGATTATTTGAGGTTTGGTCAATTCCCTGAACTGGTAAAAGACAACTATACTCCGGAACAGGCCGGTGTCTATTTGTCTTCAATTGAAGAAAAAATAATTGAGCAGGACTTGCCCAAACTCTACAAAATTGAAAGGATTGATATTCTTAAACTGATTTATGAATTCACCAAAGCTCATTCGGGTCAGGTAATGGAATATAAAAATATCACGAATGATTTGGGAATTGATCTGAAAACTACGATCAAATACTTTGATTATCTCAATAAAAGTTATCTGATTAAATTTTGCCTGAACAAAATGAAAAAAGCGGTTAAAAGCGCCCGTACTGCCAAAAAAATATATCTTGTTTCAACCAATCTATCTTCTGATGACATCGGCTTAAAGGTGGAAAACTACGTTTTCAATTATTTGCATGAAAAAGGACACGTTTCTTTTTTTAGAAAGGGAAATTTTGAAGTGGATTTCTTATTAACCTCTGAAAATATTCTGTTGCCCCTGGAAGTAAAATATCAAAACAATTTGGAAAAACACGATTATACCAATATAATCAAGCTGTCTCAAAAATTAAAGCTTAATCGTGCTTTCATAGTCAGTAAAAATGTACTTGCAGAAAATAACCTGGAAGGTATAAAGATAAGAACAGTCCCGGCGTCTCTTCTCGAAGAAGTTCTGACAATTTAGCTTTTAATCTCCCTCAGTTTCTTCTCATGAAGCACAGGATTCGCCGCCAGTATACTCTTTGAAAATACATTCCACCTCCCCCCGTCAATTTCCGTCACCTTAACCCCGGTTTTTGAAGCAATCAGGCCTGTTAGGAATAGCTATTAATTTCCTCCAAGTACATAGGATATTTTTTCAAAATAATTATTTTTATGGATTGTGGTAAATGCATGGTGCAGAGGAAAAATATCTTTATTAC
>Ga0075692_135_pt1 | contig 15274 bp, 19 predicted proteins | sample RifGroA2_FD_67693 | JGI IMG/M metagenome (GOLD analysis project Ga0075692, IMG submission 67693) | Microgenomates (Gottesmanbacteria) bacterium GW2011_GWA2_42_18
TAGATTCACTAGGATCAAAAGCTCGTAAAAACACTTCAAAATTACGTAAATAATCACTGTAAGACAAAAATACTTTCATAATAATCGCATTACCGTCTAGCGTGTTTACAACAAATCGCGCTCTACAGAGAACTATTATATTCTGTAGAGCGTAAATTGGCAAGAATCACGTCCTACAGAGAAATTTATTCTTATTTTAATATGATTATTTAAATTTGTAAATTCTGATTTTTTCACATCGTGAAATAGGTTCTGATTTCTTCCAGTCCCCGTAACAAATAACCAAATAGCGCCTTACAAGGCGCTATTTTTGGGTTAAGATTATTTTTTCCTTTAATATCCAAAGATCGGTGAAAGAATTAAATGACTTACCTGTCCCCAAAATTCACGTTTAAGTATATATCCGTGGTCAATACCAACGCTTACTACTTTTATATTGATGAATAAATAAATGACAAAACCGCAAATAACAACAGCAGGGAAAACCCATACTTTTCTACTTATCTTTGCCACAATAATTCCCATGAAGAATATTACTAGCCAATAAATAAGAAATAAATTTAGAGGAAATCCACACTGTATGTGATATGTATCGACAAACCGGTCTCCTGTTACGAGAAGACATTCAAAGTTAATTGGCGGTTCATCTAAGATTCCAGGAGATGTTGGATCCATAACTTCATAATACCAATCCAATGCTTAAACACAAACGTTAATAAAAGAGGTTCTGATTTCTTACAAGCCCCGATTACGGCGGTCATTTCTTAGAGTTTTCTGATAACCACGTCTTTGAGGTACTGGTTTTGAAAGTCGGATTTACCGCCGATTCTGGTTTTGCCGTCCGAGACAAAGCGGCAGGACAGCGGTTTGGTATATTTATTCGATAATTTTTGCAGCAGTTTAAGAATTTCCAAGACTCTTTGCGGGTTTTCGTCAATACCAATAGGATAAGTATCAATACCCAAACCTGAATGAAGCGAGAGGTAAATATTTCTTTCAATGGCAAAATTGCCATTTTCATACTCGTTGGCTAATTCCGCATCTTCCAGGCAGGGGAACATCAAACCGCATAGACCAATCGGTTTGGGATTATTTTTCTTAATAAAATCGGTAATGGTCAGGTAAAAATCAGTAGTAACCGTTTGGGAAAAATTGAGCCCCAGTCTTTTTATAAAGCCGATAAAACTGCCCGAATCGGTAACTAAAGGAGCCACGGAAGAATCAATACCTAAAAAGCGGCTGTCACTGGTGAATAAATCATTTATTTCCTGCCAGGCCGACTTTTGATTTTCCAGCCATTCATGAAGTGAATTGCAGCCTAAAGACAAATCAGTCGATTGCAAACCGATAGAAAAGCCTTCGTCCAGATAGTTTGCCGAGGGGAAAAATGGAGAGGAAGATCTGTTATTAAAAACATAAGCAAAATTGAAAGTTTTTTGAGGATTATTTTTAATAATTTTGAATAAAATTTGAATATCCTCATTTTCAATTTCTTTAACGGTTAAATCCAAATTCCAGTGCGTTTCGCTTCCGGCTAAAAGCCTGCTTAAATATTTATTGATTGTTTCAGTTGTCAGCGAACCGACTCCGAAAATATAGCCTTTTCCCGAATATGACTTATCCATTTCCATAATCTTGATTAAAGCAGGGGAACAAAGACGAAGAGTTTGTACTTCGAAACTTCTGCTTATTAAGTGTTTTCGGAATGACTGAAGATCATCAAAGGAGCTTCCGGCCGGTGATGAGGTAAAGAGGCAGATACTCCTGATAATTTTTTTAGGAGTAACCATTTATTTTATTATGATCCCGAAAAGTATTTCCGTCAAAGGGAAATATAATTTAGGTTATAGTGAAAGTATGTGGTTTATCTATATTCTTCTTTGTACTGATGGCAGTTTATATACCGGCATAAGCAATGATCCGGATAAAAGATTGGCTGAACACAGGCATGGGAAAGGCGGCCACTTTACCAGATCACATCAGCCGCTTAAAATTATCTATCGGGAAAAATGTAAAAACAAAGGAGAGGCTTTAAAAAGAGAGTATCAGATTAAAAGCTGGACTCGCGAAAAAAAGATCAGGGATTTAAAATTGAAAACGGGTCATTTATGATAAAAAATTTATGACTGCCAATTTACCGCCGGCCTTTACGGCAAGGCTCAAAAAAATTATTCCGCCAAAAAAATTCAATGAAGTTATAAAATCATTTTCCCAAAGGAAACCGACAACTTTCCGGGTTAATACTCTGAAATTATCAGCGGATGAACTGCAGGAAAAATTGGAAAACAGAGGATTTATAGTTTCACGGTTGAATTGGTATCGGGAGGCTTTTGTTTTCCGTGATTCCCAGAAAAAATTAACGGAGACAGAATTATACAAACAGGGGTGTTTTTATATTCAGAGTCTGTCCAGTATGATTCCGCCTTTACTTCTCGCACCTAAAAAAGGCGACAAAATCCTGGATATTACGGCCGCACCGGGAAGCAAAACTACTCAAATGGCCGCCATGATGGGTGATAGCGGAGAGATTGTGGCCAATGACCTTTCCCAAATCAGGCTCCTGCGGCTTAAAAATAATTTAAAAATCCAGGGAGTCACCAGCGTTTCTGTCAAACAGGCGGATGCCAGGTCTTTCTGGCAAGAGTACCAGGAGTATTTTGATAAATCTTTGGCGGATGTGCCTTGCAGTCTCGAAGGTACATTTTATCTTCATGAGCCGAAAAGTTTCGCCAACTGGTCGCTTAAAAAAATTGAAGAACTGACCAACCGTTCCCGCTGGATTTTACGTTCTACACTTAGTAGTACCCGGGTTGGCGGCAGAATTGTCTATTCAACCTGTACTTTAGCCCCTGAAGAAAATGAGGAAGTAATTGACTGGATTTTAACCAAGGAAAAAGGCAAAGTTGAAATTGAGGATTTCCAGATACCCGGACTTGATACTTATCCGGCTTTGACAGGCTGGGAAGGCAAAGAATATGACCGACAGGTAAGAAAAACTTTCAGAATACTGCCTTCCGAACTGATGGAGGGTTTTTACGTAGCAGTTTTGAGAAAAACCAAATCGAATATAATAAGACCATGAAAATTATTCCTTTCGGGACAAATGGTTATGTCTCAAGTTTCAACAGGCAGACGGCCTGTTATGTCATTCCGTTGGAGAATCAGTTGATCATTCTTGATGCCGGCAGCGGACTGTTCCGATTTATGGAGCCGGCAGGCTGGCGGATATTAAAAGGCAAAAAAAAAGTTAAAATTTTCCTGTCCCACTACCATCTGGACCATACTTTCGGTTTTTACGCTGCCTTTGAACTGTTTGCCAACCAAAAAGTAGAAGTTTACGCCTATGATGACAAACCCGTCTTCCGGGAACTGGTTTATACGTTTCAGTTTCCGGTTGATTATGACCGCAAGCATAAAAACTTCAAATGGATAAAAGTGACTTCCCAAAAATATAAAAATGAAGGATTCGATTTCTCAGTCAGAATCCAAAAACACCGCAATGAAAAAAGCCTGGGGTTCCGATTTGAATTTGCCAACGGCAAAAGTCTGGCTTATGTAACTGATGCCGACCCCAGCCGGGAGAGCGTTAATTTTGTCAAAGGCGCCGATCTTTTACTGCATGAACATGAAACTTTGAATGTACCTAAGTATAAAAACAAAAGCAAACTGGAGGATCTGATCAGTGAAGGGGGACATGTGACGACGGAAGGAGCAGCCCTTATCGCCAAAGAAGCAGGCGTTGGGAAATTATTCTTGATCCACCATAATCCTCCCTGTGATTGGCCGGAGCTTGTAAAAGATTTACAAAAAGCCAAAAAGATATTTCCGCAAAGTTATCTGGCCCGGGATTTAGGAGAAATTGAGTTTTAAATACCTGGGAACTTGTCTTTTATACACAAGATATTGCCGGCCGAAGTGTTTTTCCAGCAGTTTTTCTTCTTTTTTTATCACCATATCTATAATAAGAAAAACCGGCAAAACGATAATAACCAGAGAGCTTTTTAAAGCAATTTCGAATCCGGTCAAAATCAGCAGCATTCCCAGATAGATCGGATTACGGGAAAAACGGTATGGACCGGAGATGACTAAATGCTGCTGTTTTTCAATATTGTGCTGTGCCGGCGGACCCCAATTAGCTTTCATGGTTAGTTTCGCCCAGACGGCAACAGCCAAACCGGCAGAATTGATTATCAGTCCAATTGCAGAAATCAAATGATTATTTGACAGATTGGGAATTGGCAGGTCAAAACCTAAAAGTTGCATAATTAAAATCAAAGCGATAGTCATGATAAGAAAAGCCCGCAGAGTAAAAAAATTACGAAGATATTCCTTTAAGGTATAAGAAGTGGTAAATTTCCAGACCAGCTGGAGAATGATTAAGTTTATCAGCAGGATAACTTTAGTTATTTCCGTCATAAAAGGTTATTATATCAGGAGGATTTGTGAGTTATTTGGAGGGTGATCTCAAAAAAATATATAATGTAATCAGGAGAAAAAATACGAACGAAAAAGAAAATATAAGAAAAAAACGAATATTATCAGGCATAACTCCTTCAGGCGATGGCAATTTACATATCGGTAATTATTTAGGGGCTGTCAGGCAGTTTATCGAATTCGCCAAGTCATACGATTGTTTTCTGATGGTGGCTGATTTACATGCTTTGACGACGGTACAGGATAAGGCAACTCTACAGAAAAATACGGAAAATCTGATTCTGAATGAGCTGGCGCTTTTAGGGGATCTTCATAATATTACTTTTTTCCGGCAATCGGATGTCGTAATGCACGCCGAATTGACCTGGATTTTGAATAACGTCACGCCTCTGGGTCTTCTCAAACGGGCGCATGCTTACAAAGATAAGCTGCAAAATGACGTCATGGAGGAGGAAATCAATTTAGGCTTGTTCAATTATCCGATTCTGATGGCTTCGGATATCCTTCTTTATAAACCTGATTTCGTGCCGGTAGGGCGCGACCAAAAACAGCATGTGGAAATCTGCCGGGACATTGGCGGAAGGTTTAATAAGACTTATAAGTTAAAAATTTTTCCGTTGCCGGAGCCGCATATACCGGAAGAGGTAGCGGTCATTATGGGTACGGACGGCAAAAGAAAAATGAGCAAGTCGCTCGGCAATATCATCGGGATTTTTGAGGATGAGGCCGTCATTAAAAAGCAGGTGATGTCCACCTATACCGATCCCACACGCATTCATGCCGATGACCCGGGACACATCGAAGGCAATATGGTCTTTGCCTATCTTGATTTCTTCGGTGACCCCACTTCGCCAAGGCTACGAGGGGCAAGTAACTTAAATAGACTAAAAGAGGATTATAAAGCAGGTAGAGTAGGTGATGTTGAGGTCAAAAACTATCTGTATGAGTCATTGTTGAAATATTTCGCCCCGGCCAGGGAACGCTACGCGGAATTAAAGGGTAATCCGGTTAAGGTAAAAAAAATACTTCAGGACGGAGCGGCAAGAGCGAGGGAAGTTGCGGGTGCAACCATGAGTGAAGTGCGTGAATCAATCGGGCTGACAAATTCTTATTCCTTCTTTGAATATTAATACTCATATTTAAGCAGTGCGATAATATCCTGTTGTTTTAGCCTCGATTTTAAGATATAATTGGAATCTTAAATGAAAGCCGATATTCCTTTTGAGGACTTTCAAAAGCTAGATTTGAGGGTAGGCAAAGTGATTGGAGCCGAAGCTGTCGCAGGATCAGTCAATTTACTGCGACTTAAAGTAAATCTGGGTAATGACCACGGGGTAAGAAATATCCTTTCCGGCATCGCCAGATGGTATAAACCGGGACAGCTCGAGGGAAAAAAGTTTATTTTCGTGACAAATCTTGAAGCCAAAAAAATGATGGGGATGATGAGCCAGGGTATGATATTATGTGCCGACTATGATCACAAGGCTGTTATAATACCTGTTAATAAAAAAATTCCCGAAGGGACAATCATCAGATAATTTTATGCCTACACAAAAGCAGCCGCTCAACCATAAAAACCATAAAAATAAAAAAGGGAAAAAAATATTTGAATTCAAACTGAATTTAACACCCAAAAATTTCTTTCTCTGGTCAATAATCCTCCTAATTATTTTTTTTATTTTCTTCTCCGCCCGCGACATCTCCAATCTTTTTCCCGAAAAAACACTTACAAATCTTATCGGCGATATTAAGAGTAACCGGGTAAAAAAGATTGAGGTCATCGGTGATAAACTATTGGCAACCTATAACGACGGCAAGGTCTATACTTCAATCAAGGAAAGCCAGGATTCCCTTTACACCATCCTTTCTGACGCCCAGGTTGATTCTGCCAAAGTCGATATTGAAATCAAAGATACTTCGGGCGGCACGGTTTGGTTTAATATCCTTTCCAACGTCCTGCCGCTTCTTCTGATGGTAGGATTTTTCCTTTTCCTGATAAGACAAGCCAGAGGGGCGCAGGATTCCATTTTCTCTTTCGGCCAGTCCAGGGCGAAACTTTTTTCCAAAGACAATCCGAGGGTGACTTTTAAAGATGTGGCCGGGGTGGATGAGGCCAAACAGGAACTGTCGGAAGTTGTCGATTTTTTGAAAAATCCCCAGAAATACAGGGCTCTGGGAGCCAGAACACCCAAGGGCGCACTCCTGGTCGGACCTTCCGGCACAGGCAAAACATTGTTAGCCAGGGCATTGGCCGGAGAGGCAGGAGTGCCTTTCTTTTCCATGGCCGGCAGCGAATTCATGGAAATGCTGGTCGGTGTCGGAGCCAGCCGTGTCCGTGATTTGTTCAATACCGCTAAGAAAAATTCACCGTCGATAATCTTTATTGATGAAATTGATGCCATCGGACGCGTTAGGTCAATGGGAACTATGGGAGGTCATGATGAAAGGGAACAGACCTTAAACCAAATTCTGGTTGAGATGGACGGATTTACCCCAAATGAGCATGTGATTGTAGTGGCGGCGACCAACAGGGGGGATCTTCTGGATACGGCACTTCTTAGGCCCGGCCGATTTGACCGTAGGGTTGTGCTCGATCTGCCGGATCTTGAAGGACGGAAATCAATTCTCAAGATCCATGTCCAGGGAAAACCGGTCGAATCAAATATTGATTGGGAGAAAGTGTCCAAAAGAACCGTCGGTTTCTCCGGGGCCGATCTGGAAAACATGCTGAATGAGGCTGCCATTTTAGCAGCCAGGAAAAACCAGAAAACAATTACCTTTGTTGATATCGAAGAAGCGGCAACAAAAGTGAAATTGGGACCTGAGAAGAAAAGGTTGCAGAGTGATCTTGACCGTAAAATGACGGCCTATCATGAAGCCGGCCATGCCATTGTTTCCTATGCTTTACCCCATATGGATCCGGTTCACAGAATTTCCATCGTTTCCCGGGGTATGGCTCTGGGATTTACCCTGATACCGCCAGCCAGGGACAGAATCCATGAAACCAAAACGCATATGGTAGAGCAGATTACCGCTATGATGGGCGGCCGGGCCGCTGAACAGTTAATTTTTACAGAGATGACTTCCGGTGCTGCCAATGATATTGATAAAGCAACTGCTTTAGCCCGGGATATGGTCATTGAATACGGCATGTCCGAATTGGGGCCGATTAATTTCGGGCCGACACTGGATGTAATGGAGTGGGGAGGCCGCTATGTCAACGAAACAAAAATTTCCCCACAAATGCAAAGCCAGATAGATAACGAAATTAAAAAAATACTTGATGCTTCTTATAAAAATGCCGCATCGATTTTAAAGAGATTGAAAACCAAGCTGGATGCGGTCGCCCGCGAGCTTTTAAAAAGAGAAACTCTGGAAAGCGAGGAATTCGAGAAAATCGTCGGTCCCCGGCCTGCTCTGGCAATCTCTTAAAGCATGCTAAAATTACCCCATGATAAAAAGGTTGGTAGTCATTGACGGTCATGCCATTTTACACCGCGCCTATCATGCCCTGCCGCCTCTGACCGCTCCTGACGGCACAGTGGTTAATGCTGTTTACGGCTTCGCCTCCATGCTGCTCCGGGTCATTCATGATTTGAAACCGGAATATTTGATTGTAGCCTTTGATCATGCCAAACCTACCTTCCGCAAGAAACTTTTTAAAGAGTATCAGGCGCAACGGCCGGAAATGGAAAAAACCCTGATTTCTCAAATTGATCTGGTTAAACGGATGGTGGATTTGATGGGTATTAGCGTATACGGACTGGATGGGTATGAAGCTGACGATGTTATCGGCACCATTTCAACCGCGGCCGGAAACCAAAAATTGGGCGATTGTCAGTTGGAAACAATTATTGTTACCGGAGACAGGGATATTCTTCAGTTGGTAAACAACAAGGTTAAAGTTTATCTGCCGGTTAAAGGAATTTCCGAATCAAAAATGTACGGTATATCGGAAGTGGAAGAGAAATTCGGTATTAAACCATCTCAAATTGCCGATTTCAAAGCCCTGGTTGGTGATACAGCGGATAATTATCCGGGTGTTGCCGGCATCGGGCCCAAGACTGCTGTTGACCTTTTGCATAAATTCAAAACAGTTGAGGAAGTCTACCGTAATTTAAACTTGGCAAGTTTGGAAAAGCCGGGAGTAATTAATTTTTTTGAAGAAATGGAATTCAGAAGCATGATTCCGAGATTATCTTCCGGGAAAGAGGGAGCCTTACTAATGAGCCAAAAAGCAGCTAAAAAAAAGCAGGATAATTCCAAACAGACAAGTTTATTTTAATCAATATGAATGTTGCCTTGGTCCATGATTATCTTAAGGAATACGGCGGAGCAGAGAGGGTTCTGGAAGCATTACATGAGATTTTTCCCGAGGCACCTGTATTTACCGCCTTTTACTTTCCCCAATATTTAGGACCGCATCGTGAACGATTCAGCAATTGGCAGATAACCACTTCTTTTATGCAGAATATACCCATGGCAGATCGTCTGGTCAGCCCACTGAGACTTATCAGTCAATATGCCTTTGAGAGCTGGAATTTGGACAAGTTTGATTTGGTAATTGTTTCCTCCACCGGCGCCTACTTCCCCAATCTTATCAGGACCAAACCGAGCAGCAAACATCTGTGTTACTGTCACACGCCTCCCCGCTATTTATACGGTTATGCTACCGCCCGTAATTGGATGAAATATCCCTGGGGAAGAGTTGCCGGAGAGTTTTTCAATCATAAGTTGCGTCAGACTGATTTTCTGGCAGCACAAAGACCTGATTTTTTCATTGCCAATTCAATAGAAGTAAAGGGACGAATCAGTAAATTTTACCGCCGTGAGGCCACTGTAATTTATCCGCCGGTGGAAATAGCGGACAGAATTAAGAATTCAGAATTAAGAATGAGGAATAAGAATAAAACATATTATCTGGCTGGCGGGCGTTTAGCCAGGGCAAAAAATATTGACTTGATTATAGAAGCAGCCAATAAACTTAAGCTTCCTTTGAAAATTTTTGGCCGGGCTTTTGCCGGTTACGGACAGGAATTACGGGAAAGGGCAGGTCCGACGGTGGAATTTATCGGAGAGGTCAGCAATCGCGAATTGAGCGGATTATATAGGCAAGCTAAAGCTTTGATTTTTGCCTCGGAAGATGAGGATTTCGGTATTATGCCGGTGGAAGCGCAAGCTCTCGGTACTTCGGTCATTGCTTACAGAAGCGGGGGAGTTAAGGAAACAATCATCGAAGGCAAAACCGGTGTTTTTTTTGATGAATTGAATACGGAAAGTTTAACAGCGGCCATCAGAAGTTTCAGGATGAAGAAATTTAAAGCAGAGGATTGCCGGGACAATGCCAAAAGATTCAGCCGGGCAAGATTTAAAAAAGAAATCATCAATTTTATTAATAATAACTGTGCCTGAACTTCCTGAAGTCGAAACCATCCGTCTGCAGCTTAAGCCTCTTCTGATTGGCCAATCCATTTTTAAAACCACTGTTTATAAGGAGAAATCGTTTCAGGGTAAGCCTAAACAGCTGACAGGTGCCAGGATTACAGGTCTTGCCCGTTACGCCAAGATTTTGATTATTGAAACCGATAAGGGTTTATCCCTGGCTGTTCATCTCAAAATGACCGGGCAACTGATTTATAAAAGACAGATTGAAAAAGCAAATCTACCCGATAAATATACCCGGGTGATGATTCAGCTAAAAGACGGCAGCAGGTTATTTTTCAACGATATACGGCGTTTCGGCTGGATGAGAATTGTAAAAAATATTAAGGATATTACCGCCAATTTAGGTCCTGACCCGTTTAAATTAACTGCCTCCCAATTCCATAAAATCCTGGCTCAATCAGCTAAACCAATTAAGCTTTTTTTGATGGACCAGGAAAAGTTGGCCGGAGTAGGCAATATTTACGCCAATGAAGCCCTTTTTTTAGCTAAAATCCATCCTCTGGTAAAAGCGGATAAGGTAACCGGCGAAAAATCCGACGGACTATTCAAATTTTTACTTTTGGTTTTGAAGAAAGGGATTAAATATGGAGGTTCTTCTGATAACGATTATCTGAATGCCTTCGGAGAAAAAGGGGAAATGCAGGAGCATTTATTAGTTTATGGGCGTAAAGATAAGCCTTGTCCTAATGACTGCGGAGATAAAATAAAAAGAATCGTCATCGGCGGCCGCGGATCATTCTTCTGTCCCAACTGCCAGAAATATAAAAGATAATCTCAGTAACACCTCCGAGGTGGCAAAGCAACGACTTTGACTCCTGGGGACGGTGAAGGAATTCGAGTATTTTTCTGTTATAATTACCTTCAATAAATGGATAAATCCCTTCCAGTTGTCATTTCTCTCGGCGGATCACTGGTCATTCCCAACGGAGGCATCGATACCCAGTTTTTAAAAGATTTCAACCTTTTTATCAGACAAAAAATCGCCCGCGGCTGGCGATTTTTTATTGTGGTAGGCGGTGGTGCAACAGCCCGCCATTATATCGACAGTACCCGGGAAATAGTCGGGCAAATATCCGATTGGGATTTAGATTTTTTGGGTATCCATACCACCCAACTTAATGCCCATATGATCAGGACCATTTTCAGGGATGTGGCCCATCCCAGGGTCATCATGAATTACCAAAAAAAAATCGTTAATCTGCAGGAACCGCTGGTTATTGCCGCCGGCTGGAAACCGGGCTGCTCCACAGACTATGATGCCATGCTTTTGGTTCGCGATTACGGGGCCAAGGCTTTGATTAACATGTCCAACATAGACAGTGTCTATGATAAAGACCCCAAGAAATATCCGGAGGCAAAACCCTTTAAAAAAATGGCCTGGAAAGATTTTGAGGAAATGAATAAAGGTAAATGGAGCCCCGGATTCAGCTCCCCGTTTGATCCGGTAGCTACCAAACTGGCTAAGGAATCCGGTTGCTCAGTATATGTGATCGGCAAAGATTTGGTAAATTTGGGGAATCTGCTTGACGGAAAAGATTTCAAAGGAACACTCATTTCTTCTGAATGATACTTGAAAGCATCAATCTTCTTAACTTCCGCAGCCACCGGAAGAAAACTTTTAATTTTTCTCCGGCCGTTACCATCATTCTTGGCCGCAATACCTCAGGCAAAACCAATCTGATTGAGGCAATTAATTATTTAGCCAGCGGGCGCGGTTTCCGTGCCGGCCGGGAGTCTGAAGCGATTAATTATAAAGAGGAGCTTGCCCGCATCAAAGGTATCGTCGAGGACAGTTCCGGCGAAGCTAGATCCCTGGAGATTATGATAACCCGCGGCCATGTCTTAGAAATTAAGACTCCGGTAAAAAAATACTTCGTCAATGATGTGGCCCGCCGCGGTATCGATTTTGTCGGAAATTTCCGCACCGTCCTATTCTGGCCGCAAAATATGGAACTGGTAACCGGATCGCCGTCTTTAAGGCGGCGTTATCTGGATGATGTCTTATCCCAGGCAGACCGCGAGTATCACCGTAATTTACTCTCATACGAGAGGGGATTGAGGCAAAGGAATAAACTGCTTGAGGCCATCAGCGAAAACCGCGCCCACCGTCACCAGTTGCTTTTTTGGAACCAACTTTTAATCAAACAGGGAAATTATTTAACTGAGTATAGGGAAAATTATCTGGAGTACGCCAATAATTTCCGCTTACCCAAAGAGTTTGAGCCTGAAATTAAATTCCGGCTTTATTACGATAAAAGTCTGATTTCAGAAAGCCGCCTCACACAGTATTCTGAAGTGGAACTGGCTGCCCATGCCACTCTGGTCGGACCGCACCGTGATGATTTTATCTTTAAAAAACAGGAGACCGAGGACAGAGATTTGGCCTTTTTCGGCAGCCGCGGAGAACAGCGGCTGGCAGTACTTTGGTTGAAATTGGTGGAGTATTCCTTTTTAAAGGAGAATAGCAATTCAACACCGGTTCTTCTTCTGGATGATATTTTTTCCGAACTGGATCATGAACACCGCGAGATAATTTTTCATATCATCGGCAAACAGCAGACAATCATGACGATCACCGACAAGCATCTTGTTCCGGAAATGTATTTCAGAGAGGCCAAAGTGATAGAATTATAATTTTAGTTTGTGGTAATTAGGTACATTCTACCGAAAATCGGTTAAGATAAATAGTAGAATGGACCGTCGGAAATGTGTATTCTGCCATTACAGTCGTGTCCGCACAAATTCTTTGGGCAGAATTTACTGCCCAAGATGTAAGAAAAGATATTCTTTTAAGAAAACAGAAAGAGTTAAAAAGATAATTGAATACTTTGCTCTTGAGATACCAGCCAATAAGGCCAGCAAAGTTTTGCACCTTAATTACAAAACAGTTTACAGAGTCTATCAGAGACTTAGAAGAAAGATAGCCAAAAGAACTGAGGAAGAGTTTCGTAAGCTCTCCGGAGAAATTGAAGTTGATGATGCCTACTTTGGAGGCAGAAGAAAAGGGAATAGAGGCAGAGCTGCTTCTGGAAAAACTCTGGTTCTGGGCATGCTGGAGAGAGAAGGAAGAGTATTTACCTCTCTTCCTGAAAATCTGGGATTGGGACAGGTTCTTGAGGCAACCAGAAGATATGCTGAAAAAGGAAGCGTATTTTATACGGATAAGTTTAGAAGCTATAAATCTCTCTTTATCTACGGTAGGCATTTCAGCCTTGACCATGCTGAGAAATTTGCCAATGGCAGAGTCCACATTAACGGTCTTGAAGGATTCTGGAGTTTTGCTAAAGAAAGAATGCTGAAATATCATGGTATTTCTAAAAAACATTTCGCTCTTTACATGAAAGAACTTGAGTTTCGCTACAATCATAGAAACAATGATTTAATAAAACTTTTTACCGAATTATGGTAAAAAATACCTAATTACCTTAGTTTGTAGTTGGTAGTTTATAGAATATGGAAATTGAAGAGATATTAAAAAAAATTTATCTGCCTGCGGCCGGTTCCCACAAAGGACAAAACGGCAGGCTACTTATTATCGGCGGATCAAAATTATTCCATGCCGCCTCCCTTTGGGCGCTTCAGGTGGCTTCGAGAATTGCTGATTTAGTTCATTATTCTTCAGTTCCCGAAGACAACAAATTAGTAGCAAAATTGAAAAAAGAATTCCGCAACGGAATTGTTATTCCCAGAAGCGAAATCGAAAACTATATAGAAGAGGATGATTGTATTCTGATCGGCCCGGGTATGGTCCGCAGCGATGCGGCGGAAATTCAATCCCGATTTAATCGGGACAAAATTCAAAATTTAACAGAATTAGAGCAAATAAGCGATGAAGGTATACAGACATATGTTTTAACTAAGTACTTACTCGAAAAGTATAATTATAAGAAATGGGTGATTGATGCCGGAGCATTGCAGATGATGGAGCCGGAATGGACTCCGCCCGGAGCTATCCTGACTCCCCATACCAGGGAACTTATGACTATTTATCTTAAAAGCGGACTGCCGAAGGAAAAATCAACCGAAGAAAAAATCAGGCTTTTTTCCCGGAAATATAACTGTCTGATTCTTCTGAAAGGGGAGAAAGACCAGGTTGTTTATAAAGATAGAATGATAGCTATTCCCGGCGGTAATGCCGGCATGACCAAAGGCGGAACTGGCGATGTCCTGGCCGGTCTGGCCGCGGCATTATACTGCAAGAATGATACCTGGATTTCGGCAGCTGCCGCCTCTTTCATCAATAAAAAAGCCGGTAAGGAGCTATATCAGAAAATGGGCTACTGGTTCAACGCTTCCGACCTAGCCAACCAGATCCCTCTGACCATGAAACGACTGCTGGTCGGTAATTGACGTAAGTATGGTTTTATGGTAATATGGTTATATTATGAATACAACAGTTAAAACAACGATTCTCCTTCCGGAGGATGAATTATTAAGGGCTAAAATGGCCGCAATACAGGAAAATAAGACTTTAAGTGAAATTATCCGTGAGGCTATTGCCCAACGCATTCCGGGTAAGACTGCAAAAAGGGAGAAGAAAAAAGATCCCATGAGACTGGCAGGTCTATTTAAACTTGGTGTTAAAAAAGAAGACACGTTCAGACGCAAGGATATCTATGACCAGTATCTTAAGCGGAAAATGGGTATTTGATTCAAATATATTTATTTACTTTTTGGACCAATCATCCCCCTTCTTTGAACAGTCTAAAACACTGTTTGCCGAAATAATTTCCGGAAAAATTAAGGCATATTGCGGGCAACAAAATATTATCGAGGTTGAGCGCATTTTAATACAAAGGTATAAGAGAAAAATTTCGGAAACTATACCCAAAATGAAAATCCTGATTAAGGAATTTTCATTTTGGGTTCTGACACCATTCCCATATACAATTAAAACATTCCATTCCCTTGTTCCATCAATTAAACCCGGAGGAGATTTTTTTGATTATTATCTGGCGGCAACCATGCTGGATAACGGGATAGACAGGATTTTCACTGTAAACACTAAGGATTTTTCCAATATCAAGGAAATCGAAGCCGTCAACCCTTTTGTTTGACCAGGTTCCCCAGACGAAGAAAAAAAAATTACTTCTTTAGAAAAAGTTGAGAAGCACAATTCCCACTACGCAAAGGAAGATATATCCTGAGTTATTTTTTCTTTTTTGAGGCGATATAAAGCAGGATAAATGCAACCAGAATTAATGCGCCTGTCAAGTAAAAAAGTAAATAACCAATTGTTGCTTCATTAAAATTCATAATATCATTTTATCTTTTAACAACCCTAATCGCAAATATCTGTCCTGGTTCATAACCTCCCGTAGACTTCTCCTTTCTTTTTCAATAGATAATACTCCATCGGAGTCAGATAGTTAAGCGATTGGTGTGGCCGGTAGCT
>Ga0075692_151_pt1 | contig 11503 bp, 6 predicted proteins | sample RifGroA2_FD_67693 | JGI IMG/M metagenome (GOLD analysis project Ga0075692, IMG submission 67693) | Microgenomates (Gottesmanbacteria) bacterium GW2011_GWA2_42_18
CAGAGCTTGGGATATATCCGCAATCAAATCATCGGCATCTTCGATACCGACGGAAAGCCTGATGAGGCCGTCCGAAAGACCGATTTTAGCTCTGTCTTCTTTCGGTATGGCTCCATGTGTCATGCTGGCCGGATGATCGACCAAAGATTCAATCCCTCCTAAACTCTCTGCTAAAGTAATTATTTTAAAGTAAGTAATAAGTTTTTTTGCTTCCTCAAAAGATAATTTAAATTCTACCGAGACTATTCCGCTGAAACCGCTCATTTGTTTCTTGGCAATATTATGATTTTCATGAATTGGCAGGCCGGGATAATACACCTTTTTAACTTTGGGATGTTTTAGTAAAAATTCCGCAATTGCCAGAGCGTTTTCCTGGTGTTTTTCCATGCGCACCCCCAAAGTTTTAACGCCTCTTTGAATCAGCCAGCATTCAAACGGACCCGGATTTAAACCGACGGCGTTCCTGATATATTCCAGTCGGTTCATATGGGAATTGGGGATTTTGCCGGTCAGATTCTCATTGTCCGAAATTACCACTCCGCCGATGACATCGGAATGACCAGCGATGTATTTTGTAGTTGAATGAAGGACAATATCTGCACCCAATTTTAACGGATTTTGAAAATAAGGACTGGCAAAAGTATTGTCAACCAAAGTTGCGACCCCGTATTTTTTTGCTTTTTCAGTTACTTTCTTAATATCGGTAATTTTAAGTAATGGATTGGTTGGGGATTCTAAAATCAAGAGTTTAGGTCTTTTTTGAAGGGCTTTTTCGAGTAATTCCTCATTAGACATATCAACCTGTTCAAAGCCGATATTAAAATTACGGAAAACATTGATGAACAGTCTGTATGTTCCGCCGTATAAATCATCGATACCAAGTACCGTGTCTCCTGATTTTAGAAGTGTGAGAATAACGGCGGTAAAGGCGGCCATGCCTGAAGAAAAAACGACTGCTTGGGAGGCACCTTCAAGAGCAGCTAATGTTTGTTCCAAAAATGTAAAATTGGGATTGAAGCCGCGGGCATAATTATATTTCTCAAATTTTCCCGGATATTTTTGTTTGTAAGTAGTTGTCAGATAAACAGGCGGAATGACGGCTCCGTTTATGGGATCAGACTCATTGCCGATATGTATGGCTTTGGTATCAAATTTCATAAAAAAGCCTTCCTTGAAAGGAGTCAGATTTCTAAATGAACAGAAAATCCAACTTCCCTTACGGAAGGCAACAGCAAATTTCAATAAGATTTCGGGATTGCATATTTAGAGTTAAATAATAGCAGATAAAGGCCATTTTGTCTATCAAAATCTTCTTTTCCGGGGAAAGCGGTCGCGGCGGGGAGGACCGGCATCACGTCTTGGTTGCGGCGGTCTTTTTTTGGCATCTTCACCGAAAAGCATGGAGAGGTTGATCCTGCCCTGGTCATCAATTTCCTGGACCCTGACGGTCACTTTCTGGCCGATTTGTACCACATCATTGGGATTAGCTACAAAATCAGCTGCCATTTGCGAAACATGGACCATGCCTTCGCGGCCCGGGAGAATTTCCACAAAAGCGCCGAACGGCAAAATCCGCCTGACAAGACCTTCATAAACTTCCTCAGGCTGGACTTCCTTGATGATTCCCGAAATCCATTTCATGGCGATTTCCACTTTTTCCGGATCTGTTCCGGCGATTGTTACCTGTCCGTCATCGTTGACATTGACTTCACAGCCGGTTTCAGCAATGATCTGGCGGATGATTTTGCCTCCCGGTCCGATAATTTCGCCAATTTTTTCTTTGGGAATACTGATGATTTTAATTTTGGGAGCGTATTGGGAAATATGGGCGCGGGTGGCAGGTATGACTTCAAGCATTTTTTTCAGGATAGACTTTCGGGCGGTTTTGGCTTTTGCCAGAGTTTCCTCAATCATTTTGAGAGTCAGTCCGTCTATTTTGACATCCATTTGGACCATGCCGATGGAAATTCCGGAGACCGGATTTTTTATGGGGACGCCGGCATCCATCAAAGCTAAAGTGGAACCGCAGGTTGAAGCCATCGAGGTCGAACCGTTAGAAGACATGACTTCTGATACCAAACGGATGGTATAAGGAAAATTGGTTTGTGTCGGGATAACCGGCAGAAGGGCTCTTTCTGCTAAGGCGCCATGCCCGACTTCGCGCCGCGAGGGGAAACCGACACGGCCTGTTTCACCGACAGAATACGGAGGCATGCTGTAATGATGGATGTATCTTTTGGCTGTTTCTCCCTCCGGACTTTCAATCAACTGTTCCAAAGAAGGTGAGCCTAAAGTGGCCACCGTCAAGACCTGTGTCTGGCCGCGTCTAAACATGGCACTGCCGTGTGTTCTGGGTAGAAGACCGACTTCGGATTCAATATCTCTGATTTCGTCAGCACTTCTCCCGTCCGGACGTTTATTTTTATCCAGAATATTTTTGCGGATGGTCTCTTTTAGAACTGAATCGACCGCTTTTTCGATGTCCTTTTTGTCAAAGGTTTCAGGATAGGCAGTAGCAATGGTATCAATCAGAACCGACACTTCGTCGCCTTCTCTTTCCTTAGAGATGCGGTCTTCGACTAATTTTTCAATTTCTTTATGATAGTCTTTTTTGATGGTGTTTTTGATTTTTTCGATATTTTCGTTCGGGGACACAATAATTTTATCTTTACCGACTTCTGATTTTAATTCGTTAATTACTTTTATTATTTTCTTGATTTCAGCCTGGGCAAAAGTAATGCCCTCAAACATATTTTCTTCACTGATTTCATTGGCTCCCGATTCAATCATGACAGTTTTATCAGGTGAGCCGGAAACAACAAGATCCATTTCGGAAAATTCCATTTCTTTTTCACCGGGATTGACAAAAAAGCCTTTGTGGCCGTTTTCTGTCGGAACATAACCTATGCGGACTGCTGCAATCGGACCGTCCCAAGGAAGAGGGGAAATGGCCAGAGCAGCGCTTGTGGCTATAATTCCCAGCATGTCCGGTTCATTTTGGCCGTCCACAGACAGGACGGTAATAATCACCTGAACGTCATGATGGTAATTGGTATCGAAAAGAGGCCTGATGGATCTGTCTATCAGTCTGGCTCTTAAAATGGCATCATCGGAAGGCCGGCCTTCACGTTTAACCCAACGGCTGCCTTTTATTCTGCCTCCGGCATATAATCTTTCTACGTATTCAACTGAAAGAGGGAAATAATCCAGATTGGATTCGCGGGCCGATGCAACCACTGTCGCTATAACCATGGTATCGCCGTAACGCGCCAAAACAGCTGCCGTTGCCTGTTGGGCGAAGCGACCGACTTCCAAAGTTAGCGGACGGCCGCCGATTTCTATTGATTTTGAAGTGATTTTCATTATTTATTTTTTTTAAAGATTGACAAGGGGAGATAACGGATATTTTATTTTGATAATTCGAGTTTTTTAATGATCTCCTTGTACCTGTCGTTCGCTTTACCGGAAAGATAAGTCAATAGCCGTCTCCTTTTTGATATCATCCCTAATAAACCGCGTCTGGAATGGTTGTCTTTAGGATTGCCTTTCAGGTGGCCGACCAGTTTATCGATCTTATGTGACAATAATGCGATTTGCACTTCCGGACTGCCGGTATCACCCTGTTTAGTGGCGAATTCGCCGATAATTTTCTTTTTGTCGTCAAGAGGTAAGGCCATTAATAAAATTCATCCGCCCGAAATTATTTGGCGGAGAAATGAGATAAATCGTTGTTAGTTTGGGCATTATACCTTGTATTTATAAAATTTTCAATAAGAAGTTTTTAAAGAAGCGTTGAGCCTTTATATATTTTAGGCTTTAACCAATCAGGGGGTGTTTCCGGAGGGGAGCCGGATTCCCTGGTTGAGGGTGTCTGACCGGCAACCTGTTTTTGCTGGGTTTGCGGTCCCTTTGACAGGAAAGGTTGAGAAGGTTGTTGAGGATTGGATTGTGGCGGTTGTGGTGATTGCGGTTGTCTGACAAAAGGACGCGGACTCTTGGAGAAAGTGAAAGGTTTTTGAGAAGGTGTCTGCTGCGGGAATTGAGGCAGATTTTGAGCTATTTTTGTTCTGGGTTGCTTGTTTCTGGCCCCGTTTTTCAAGAGCAAAGCGGCTGTTTCAAAGGTGGAAGCAGATACCCGGGCAGATGAATAGTTGTCGGTTTTATCAGTAAGACCGGCCAGAAGATTGGTAGCAATATCCGGTTCCATAGACAATCCCATATCACTAATGAGCGAAGCAGTCAGCTCCGAGATCGAAGAGGCTGATTCATCGATAAGATTTATTTTTCCGAAATTCTGATTGCTTGTTTCTATGTCTATATTGATGAGCGGTTTTTCCTGAAACAAGTTTTGATTTGCATTAAAGAGGTTGGAAGCATCGTCCAATTTATTGACTCCGATGGTCATTATGGCATCTGTTGAACCGCCGCTGTATTTGTATTGCATCATTTCAGGGGTAATGGCCGGATATCCTTCCCTGGGTTCGATGACTAAATTGAACGTATCGTTTTCAATGTTATAACTGACTTTTTCGATTGATCCTTCCTGATAAGGAAAGGATATAATTAAATTCCTGCCGTTATCGCTGCCTATAGTTTTGCCGATTTTATCAACAGCGATAAGTTCGTTATATCCGACAGTCATTTCTGTGGGTGAAACCACCGATATTTGTTTGCCGGCTGCTGACAGCGACAAGTAGAAAGACAAGGCCGAAGCTACCGCATCATATGATGGGTTTTGCCCAAGTACGATCAGGATGGATTTGGCATTTTCCAGAATGGTTCTGGTTTGATTGATGTTATCCCGGTTAAGATTGGCCATAATTTTTAGACTTTTAAAAAGACCCCTGATTATTGGGGTCAAATTAGCCTATAGATATTATACTATCACCTGTCAAGACAGCCATGTTGCCGGAAAGTCCGATACCGATTTCTGTGCCTGTTTCTGCTTTAGTGATATCGGTTTTCTGCTGTTTCAGTGATTTAATTTTTATCCTGCCGATCTCTTCGTCATTACGGGTAACCTTTATTTGATCCCCTTTAGCGATTCTTCCGGATGTTACTTTGGCTCCTAAAACCGTCTCTCCTTTAATATTAAAAACTGCTAAGACTTTAGCTGTACCGAAAACTTCAACCAAATCACCTTTTCTTAAAGCTTCAATGACTTCATCCAATTCATCTAAAAGCTCATAAATTATATTGTAAGTTTTGATAGGAGATTGTTTCAACTTTATTGCCGACTGCGGAAGTGATAGCTTCTAAAGTTCCGGCAGTATCAGCTCTCAAAATGATCTTGATGTGTTGTTCTTCCAACGCATCCTCGCCTTCGGGGGGAATAATATTTCTCTTTTCGGGAAATGTAAGCACTTTGGCAGGAGAAGTCATGATTTCCGTTTCTGATTTGAGGTAAACTTTGCTACCGATTTTAGGCAATACTTTCCAGCCTAAGACTTCAGCCGGATCACCGCCGGTAACCGATGTTAAAGGATGACCCTGCCAGTTGATTAGAGCCCGGATTCTGAAAACCTGATTTTCGTAAACTACATCATCAGCTACGCTTATAGATCCGCTTCTGACTATTATGGTGGCTGTAATTCCTTTATTTTTTGAGAGTAGAGATTCAATGACAACCGCTTCAAAATTATTTTCGGTTTGTTTGACCATGAATAGCTCGTTTAATAACAAAATCATTTCCAAAAGCTTATCAATACCCGTGCCATCTTTGGCGGAAACCCCGACCATGGGTGTTTCTCCGCCGTATTCCTCTAAATTAACTCCTTTTTTTGACAGCTGTTTTTTAACTATTTCCTGATTAATATTGGGCAAATCAATTTTATTTAAAGCAACGATAAAAGGAATTTTAGCTTTTTTAATATGTTCTATTGATTCGATGGTTTGAGGTTTTACCCCGTCATTAGCAGCAACGACAAGAATGGCAATATCGGCAACTGTGGCTCCCCGGCTTCTCATTTCCGCAAAGGCCTGGTGACCCTCCATGCTCCCGGTTTGCTATATTAGTTTTTCTGATAGTATCAAGGAGAGTCGTCTTTCCGTGGTCAACATGGCCTAAGACAGCTACAACAGGAGGCTTGGTTATCACAGAGTTTTGAACTTCGACTTTTTTGTTTTTGGCCATAATATTTGTACCGGAAAACTAACTTATTCATGATCCGGAGGTTTTCTCAGTCTTCTCGGTATCTTCTTTTTTCTCGGTTGATTCAGCTTTTTCCTTTTTTTCCACAGTTTTTTTCACAGTTTTTTCTTCTGTCTTGACTGCAGATTTTCCGGACTTAGATTTAATATCAATTTTGTAATCGGTGAGTTTTGCGGCTAAGCGTACATTCTGACCGTCCTTACCGATAGCCAATGAAAGCTGGTCTTCTGGTACCATCGCTTCGGCAGTTTTTTTCTTTTGGTTTAAGATGATATCGATATCTTTTGCCGGAGCTAAAGCTTGGGTTATAAATATTTTAGAATCATCACTCCACTGGATAATATCAACCTTTTCCATCCCTCCCAGCTCATTAATGACAGCCTGGACCCTGACGCCTTTTTGTCCGACACAACTGCCTACGGGATCAACACCAGATTGTGTAGAGGCTACTGCGATTTTGGTACGATTACCGGCTTCCCTGGCAATAATTTTCAAAACAACTGCGCCGTTATTTACTTCGGGTACTTCGCGTTTAAAAAGCGCAGAAACTAATCCTTTCGAGGCGCGGGAAACGATTATTTCATTTCCACGCATGGTTTGTCTTATAGTTTCAATATAAAAGGTCAATCTTTGGTTAAGCCGGTATTTTTCGTTGGGTATTTGTTCTTGAGGTGGCATGACTCCTTCAGCCCTGCCGATATCGACAATGATATTAGGACCGTCAAATCTGAGAATCATACCGTTTACAATCGTGCCTACTTTGGTTGTGTAATCTGCAATGATGGCCTTTTTTTCCGCTTCTCTGATCCTTTGGAGGATTACCTGTTTGGCTGTCTGAGCGGCAATTCTGCCGAAACCGGCAGGTGTTATATCCTTTTTATCTTTAAAAACTTTAGCCTCTCCAGATTGGGGGTCGATAGTTATTTCCAACTCTTCAATTTCTTCTGTTCCATAATCCTTGCGGTAAGCTGCCAAAATAGCAGCTTTAATAGTATCAAGAACGATATCAGGATCAATGCCCCTTTCGGTGGCTACCTGATTTAAAGCTAATGCAAATTCACTTCTGACTATTGCCGGCATTATATAAACTCCCTCTATATAAAAATTGGTGGGTATTTCCCACCACTTGAAATTCTTACCGATTTAGATGCTATCATAAATATAGGTACGATGCAACCCTACGACCCTACATTTATAATGTATATATTAGTCTCTTGACATCAGTAATTTCTCTGTTAAAATAAATATAAATTCGCGAGACAAGAGGCGTACAGCTGTCAAAGTACGCTTATTTTGTTGTTTTTGCATCTTCCAAATTCCCGATGCCAAAATCTAAAACTGAATCCCGGAAACATGAATTGCCCAAACGACTTTATTGGGGACAAGAAACCACTAATCTACCTGAACTGGATTTAACTAGAGTCCAAAAAGAATCATATAATTGGTTTATTGAAAGAGGATTGTCAGAACTTCTGCAGGAGATTTCACCAGTTGAGGATTTTACCGGAAAAAATTGGAGTTTGACTTTTGGCAAGTATTATTTTGATAAACCTCGTTATTCTCCGGATGAATGTCTTCAAAAAGGATTAACTTATGATTCTCCCTTAAAAGCGGAAACCACTCTATTAAATAAGCAAACCGGCAAAGAAATCAGACAGGGTGTTTTTTTGGGTGATATTCCGTCAATGACTGATAACGGAACTTTCATCATTAATGGTGTTGAGCGTTGTATTGTCAGTCAAATTGTCAGATCTCCAGGTGTATATTTTACCGGAGATACTGATCCTAATACGGGTAAAATGCTGTATTTAGCCGAAGTACGACCATTGTTTGGTTCATGGTTGGATTTTTCCATTTCCAGAAATGATGTCATGCTGGTTAGGATTGACCGCCGAAGAAAATATGCTGCTACCACTCTTCTTCGAGCTATTGGCATTTCATCAGATGAAGAGTTATTAAGGCTTTTTGCAGATGTTGATCCTGAAAACACATATATTTCCAATACACTTCTTAAAGATCCCACCAAAACCCAGGAGGAAGCAGTCATCGAGATTTACCGGAAAATGAGACCGGGAGAACCAACTGTTTTGGATAATGCCCAAGAACTTTTTAAAAACCTCTTTTTCAATACCCGCCGATACAGTTTAGGATCAGTTGGTAGATATAAAATCAATAAAAAACTTAAACTAAACATAGAAAACAAATCTGATAATTGGATATTAACCAAAGACGATATTATTGGCATAATTAAATATTTAATTGGATTGACTAAAGGCAAAGGTGATGTTGATGACATTGACCATTTAGGTAATAGAAGGATAAGAAGAGTAGGAGAACTAGTTGCTAATAGTGCTTTTAAAATAGGTTTGATGAGACTGGAAAGGTCAATTAAAGAAAGGATGAGTTTGGCTCAAACCCAAATGGAAATTACCCTTACTGTTATGGGAGTCGGAGGTATCTCTCGGGAAAGAGCCTCTTTCTCTATCCGTGATATCAATTCTAGTCAATATTCCCGAATTTGTCCTGTTCGCAGTCCCGAGGGTCCCAATATCGGTTTAGTTACCTATATATCATTATATGCCAAAGTAAATGAATATGGTTTCTTGGAAGCTCCATATCGTGAAGTAGAATTTGATAATAAATACAATAAACCTAGAGTTACGGAGAAAATTGTTTATTTGACAGCTGATGACGAGCAGGAATTTTATATCACCCATGCTAGTGTTCAAATGGATAGCAAAAAATATATTTCTGAAGAGAGAGTGGCGGCACGTTATAAAGGTGACTTTCTAGAAACAGATGCTAAGAATATCCGTTATATTGATGTGGTACCAAGGCAAGTGGTAGGAATTGCTGCCTCGTTAGTGCCATTCATCGCCCATGATGAAGCTAATAGAGCATTGATGGGCACCCATATGCAGTGTCAGGCTGTGCCACTTGTTAAACCAGATTCGCCGGTTGTCGGAACTGGTATGGAATCAGTTGTCCCAAAAGCATTGGGTAGAACTTTAACAGCCCCTGAAAATGCGAAAGTTACTTATGTCGATGCGCAGAGGTTGACTCTTAAGGGTGTATCTGGCAAAGAATATAATTTTGAAATTGAGAAATTCAAGAGAACCAGTCAGAATACCTGTTTTTCCCAGAATCCACTCGTGTCTCTAGGAAATACCGTTGTTAAAAACCAGCCTATTATTGACGGTCCAGCTTGTGAAGGCGGGGAATTAGCCTTAGGGCAGAATTTAGTTATAGCTTATGCTTCTTTTGATGGAATGGGTTACGAGGATGCTATTGTCATTTCAGATCGCTTAGTCAGGGAAGATATTTTTACGTCGATTTCGATAGAAGAATATGAGACTGAAGTAGTTGATACTAAACTCGGTCCGGAGGAAACAACCCGGGATATTCCTAATGTGGGTGAAGAAGCACTTGCCAATCTTGACGAAAAAGGTATTGTAATTATTGGTGCCGAAGTAGGCCCGAATGATATATTAGTTGGCAAAATCGCCCCTAAAGGTGAAACTGAACTTACAGCTGAAGAGAGGTTATTAAGAGCTATTTTCGGTGAAAAAGCCCGGGAAGTCAGAGATACATCATTGAGGATGCCCCATGGGGAAAAAGGTGTGGTAATTGATGTTAAAATTCTTGATCGGGAAAAAGGTGACGAACTCCATCCCGGAACTATAAGGAAAATTATTGTCAAAGTCGCTCAAGTCAGAAAAGTAGTTGTCGGAGATAAGTTAGCCGGAAGACATGGTAATAAAGGAGTCATTTCGAAAATCGTGCCTGCTTCCGATATGCCATATTTGCCAGATGGTGCTCCTGTTGACGTCATTATTTCTCCGTTGTCTGTTTTATCAAGGATGAATTTAGGTCAACTTTTAGAAGCGCATTTAGGATGGGCAGCCCAAAAAGGAAGATATAAAGTGGCTGTACCTGTTTTTGAACCAATAAAGGAAGAGAGAATTGTATCAGAGCTGAAGAAAAACAATCTTCCTGTTGATGGAAAATCAATTCTTTTTGACGGGAGGACCGGAGAAGCTTACAAAGAACCTGTTGTTGTCGGTATTGGTTACATTATGAAACTGATTCATATGGTGGAAGACAAAACCCATGCCCGCTCTACGGGTCCATATTCTTTAGTTACACAGCAGCCATTGGGAGGTAAAGCTCAAATGGGTGGACAGCGTTTGGGTGAAATGGAAGTTTGGGCATTGGAAGCTCATCGCGCTGCTTATTCGCTTCAGGAAATGCTGACAATTAAATCAGATGATGTTGTTGGGAGAGCTCGTGCCTTCGAAGCGATTGTCAAAGGAACCGATATTCCCGCTTCGACTATCCCTGAATCATTTAAAGTTTTAGTTAAAGAATTACAAGCGTTAGGTTTAAATGTTATACCAACAGGTATTGTGACTTATGCCAAAAAAACTACCGGAATTCAAACAATAGATGAAAATCAGGAACAGGTGGAAAAGCAGGCAGGGGAATTAGCAAAAGCATCCGGAGAAGAAATAGCCTCTGAAGAAGAGAAAGGCATGACGGTGGTAAATGAAGGCAATGGAAAAGTTAGTAAGGAGGAAAACGCATAATGGATAAAAAAGGCAATTTTGGAAATATTGTCGATTTTGAGGGTTTAAAAATTATACTGGCTTCTCCCCAGGATGTTTTAAATTGGTCATATGGTGAAATATCCAAACCGGAAACAATTAATTACCGGACTCTAAAACCGGAAAAAGACGGTTTGTTTGACGAAAGAATTTTCGGTCCGACCAAAGATTGGGAATGTTATTGCGGTAAATACAAAAGGATCCGATATCGGGGGATAATCTGCGATAAGTGCGGTGTCGAAGTTACCCAAAGTAAAGTCAGAAGGGAAAGAATGGGCCATATTAAATTAGCAGCCCCGGTTTCTCATGTCTGGTTTTTCAAAGGCACTCCTTCAAAATTATCACTTATTATGGATATCACTCCTAAAGCTTTGGAAAATATTATTTATTTTGCTTCATATTTAGTTATCGACGTAGATAAGGAAGGTCATAAAAAAGCGCAGGAAACTTTAAAGTCAGCTTTTGAAAAAAGAAAAGAAGAAAGAGATGAAATTTATGAGGATAAGATTAAAGCCATAGAAAAAGAATATTTTCAGGAAAAAGATAATCTTAAAGATAAAATAAAAAATAAAGAAACCAGAGATTTGACATTACAGGAACTGGATTTCAGAAAAAAACAGCAACTGACTATGCTTTCCGAGGAGAATGCTTCCGAGGAATCAACAGCCAAGGAAATATTTAATACCATTCTTGATTTAGTAAACCGTATAAAACCCCTGTCAGTTATTTCTGAAGATGAATATCTGAA
>Ga0075692_137_pt1 | contig 11467 bp, 10 predicted proteins | sample RifGroA2_FD_67693 | JGI IMG/M metagenome (GOLD analysis project Ga0075692, IMG submission 67693) | Microgenomates (Gottesmanbacteria) bacterium GW2011_GWA2_42_18
GGGGTTACCAAAGCTATTTTCATAAACGTTCTTTGCCGGGAGATTTTTTCTTTTCCCAATATTTAATATAGGCTACAGGATACCTTAAAGCGGAAAATAATGAAAAAGTAAAACCCGGTAATCCATCCATAAAGCCTTTATGCCTCAGATAAGTTTTGAAAAACCAGATTTTTGGTTTAATTACCAAGTAGTCAACGGCAGTCAACCAGTCTAAAGGGGTCTTCTGCTCATATAACTCTGAAGCGAAAATGTCAGTATAGCGGTTAAAATGCTCAAGGTAATGCGCGAAATCCGGATAAGAAAAATGCAACAGATCGTTCTTAAGACTAGCTGTTTTTCCCGATACCACTGCCTGTTCGTGGACGTTTTTTGCCGGCAACATGCCTTTACCGCGGCGGTATAACCGTAAAGTATAATCCGGATATTGACCGCCTTTTTTCAGAAATCTTCCCAGGAAATAATTTTTGCGGGGTATCCAGTATCCGTCCGCATCTTTTCCGCTGTCTATTACTGATTTGATCTCTTCCTTTAACTTGGGACTCAGCGCTTCATCGGCATCAAGCTGTAAAATCCATTCTGCCCGGGCATTCTCTATCGCCAGCTGTTTATTGATATGGAAATTCCTAAGATTATCCCGGACCAGGACGCGGGCATCATATTTTTTCAAAATTTCACGGGTCGAGTCGGTTGAGCTTCCGTCAACTACTACTATTTCAGAGGCTAATCCCCGGAGAAAACATCGTCAGTGAATCGGAAATTCTCCTTAAGGGTGTCTCTTTAAAAGAAACCGCTACCCGCGATTTTCCTCCCGGCAGAGTTGTTTCCATCAGTCCCCTGTCCGTGTAATTGATTACCACAGGTTTGCCGTTTACGGTCATTTGCCAGCCGGGATAATATATTTTATTGAGTCTTAAAGTACCGGCCTTGTCAGTTTCCATCTCCGCTTCCCATTTGGAATTTTTATCTTCCAAAATCCTGGCTTCCAGATCACCGTCAAATTCCCAAGGCGGAGCTTTTTCCCTGATGATTTCTTCCCTGACCCACTTTGGGGTATATTCATTGAAACTGTTGGTGGTTTTTTCCAAAGACAGGAAAAACGGCATATCCCAGGGCAAGCTCTGATTTATCCGCCAGTGATTGCGGTTGGCATAAAAGGCTAAAACTATCAATGTTATCGCCGTCATGATTGCTATTATTTTATTCCTGAATTGATTGACGGCTAAAGCGCCTAAAACTGCGGCTGAAAAAACACTGACGATGAGTATTCTCCAGGTAAAATCAATTACCGCCAGCTGCTGCAGCAATGCCGCAAACCATTGGGCTAAACCAATCTGCAATGACATACCCCCCTCCACCGCCTTCATCATCCCGTAGCCCCAGGGGCTATAAAGCAAATTCTTTAAACTGACGAACGTATTGCCGGTAAAGGCTGACCCCATAATACTGTTGAATTTGGTATAACTTCTTTCAAAGAATGACGGCAGGAGATAATAGGCGGAAAGACCGGCAAAAAGGAATACAGCTGACGAATGATAATAAATTAATTTTAATTTCCGGTTCCCTAATATTGAAATAATAATGAATGGAACAAAAATAAGCATCACCAGGAAAAAAACCATGGCATGAGACAGGAGCAGTCCCGCCAGCGATAAGGCATAGACGGCAATCCACCGCAATACATGTTTACCCCTGGCCAATTGAACAGCGGACAGAAAAATAAGGGGAATGAAAATAAAAGCAGTGGCATCACCTATCGCCGCCCGGACAAAGATATTGGAAAAACGGTAGGGAGCATAAAGGTAAAGGAGAGTGAAATACTTCGGCTAAAACCCACGGTAAATGATATGAAAAAATGAATAACGGATAACCGAACCCGTAATTCAGACCGCCGACCCATCGGGGCGGAAACTGGCCTTCCCGTAATAATTGATCATAATAATAGAAACGGACTATCTGGTGAGGTCCGTCATGACTGGTATAAAAACCGGGTTTGTAAAGATCTTTGAGAGTAAAGGCAGAAGCTACCAGAATAAACAATAAAATCAGCCAATCAATTTTTTTCATTAATTACTTTCCTAAAGTCGAATAATCGGTTCTTCATACCAAGACGGAAGAGCTGATAATAAAAGAGCGCTAAGAGTATACCCAAACCGTATTTGAGACTGCGGAAAAAATTGATTGAGGATGCCTCCGGAAAATATCTGACCGGCACCGGTATTTCTCCGATCGTAAATCCCCTGGCATGGGCACTGATCAGGATTTCGGCATCGAAAACAAAATCATCGGAAAATTTCGCCAGCGGCAGGTTTTCCAGAACCTGCCGTTCAAAAGCCCGAAAGCCTGTATGGTATTCAGATAAATTTAGTCCTAAAACGATATTTTCGGCTATGGTTAAAAACCGGTTACTGAAGTATTTATATATTGGCATTCCTCCTGCCAGACTTTCCCTACGGCTTCTGATCCGGCTGCCAAGCATAATATTTACCCTTTTTTTAATTAACGGTTCGATCAGCTCACCGGTTAATGAAGCGTCATACTGGTAATCCGGATGGATCATCACAATAATATCGGCTCGGCGCTCCAGAGCTTTGCGGTAGCAGGTTTTCTGGTTGCCGCCGTAACCGAGATTTTTTTCATGGACGAAGATCGGCAATTTCATTTTTTTGGCAATTTCAACCGTCCTGTCATGGCTGCCATCATCAACTACCAACACCTCATCTATTTTTTCTTTAGGGATGGCCTGGTAGGTTTTTTTAAGGGTAGTCTCGGCGTTATAAGCAGGCATAACGACCACTACCCGGGGACTTTTTTTTATCTTTTTCATTTTCGGGAATCTTCTTCCAACAGCTCATCTTCAGCCGTCTCGATTTTCTTTTCCTCAAGATATTCTCGTTCAATATTAACTGAATCTACATCCCATTTTCTGTCACTGCCAATGATATTCCAGGCTGCATAAAGACCCATCTCGATCGAGTGGTCCATATTATTGTAGCGGAAAGTACCGTTTCTGCCGATAATCTGGAGATTTTCAAATTTCTTCAAATAATCCTTCAGGATTTGAACATCTCTTTTATAATCGATGTGGTAGACCGGGTATTCCTTCGGCACGCGGTGTACGAAACCTCCGATTAGATCTTTTTTATCGATTAAGGCAAATTCCTTTATAAATGAATCGCTCACCATGTTTATAACCTGACTGTCCTTCATTTTCCAAATTCTGTCTCCTTCATTGCAGGCTACCTCAAACACCAGAGTGGTTGTCCCTGCCGGGGACAGGCGCTTGCTCCAATTGTCCATCTCCATCACCCGCATAAAGGGAATCTCTTTGGGATGTACGTAAATCCAGGTATCAGGGGTAATATGGGTTTTTTTTATGAACAAGGCTACCTGCAGCTCATCTCGGTATTTCAATTTAGAAGCAGCTTTTAAAATATCTTTCGGAGCGTCAGGACTAAATGATTCCACTAAAATATTCAGGGGAATCGAAGAGATGAATTCCTCTCCCTTATAAACTTTGTCCCCGCTCTTTTCCCGGGCAACAATCGATGTTATTCTTCCTTTACGATGATAAACTTTAACCGCTTCGCTATCCAATATAATCGCGCCTTTCTTTTTTTTTATAAATTCAGCCATTTTGGCAGCCAGTCTACCGACTCCCATTTCGGGATAGGAAAATTCATCAACCAATGAAACAATGCTTTTACTTTTAAACAGCGACTCTTTGAGAATAGTCAGTATATTCAAACCCCTGGTTCTCTGGCCGACCCAGTCAATGGAAATATTCCGGCAGTCCGTTCCCCATAATTTTTCGCTGTACCTTTTGAAAAAAGTTTCGTAAAGCGTTTTTCCGAACTGTGAAATATACCCGTCTTCCATGGTTTTTAAAATACCGGGAAATAAGCGTGATTTAAATCTGGCTATGACGTAATCCAGGACAGCTCTGACAGCTTTGACCGGACCGATACCAAACAGGGCATTTTTCAACCTTATCGGATAGTAAAAAAATTTTCCGTCAAAATAAATCCTGGTCAGCCTGGGTACGTTGATAACTTCCTTGCCCAGCAGATCCAGCATCCAGTCATTGACCATGTTGCTTTTGCTGTACCAGCGGTGAGGACCGGTATCGAAAGAAAATTTGCCGGCTTTGATTGTCCGTGCCAGTCCCCCGACATCATCCCATTTTTCAATGACGGTGACTTTATTTCCGGACCGGGAAAGTTCATGGGCTGCTGCCAATCCGGCAAGTCCTGCGCCCAGAATAATTGTTTGTGCGGATATTTCTTTATTATTCATTCTTTTTGAAAAATTTTACCGTCTCTTTTAACCCGCTTTCCAAGTCGATACTCGGCTGCCAGGCTAATTTTTCCCGGGCCAGACTGTTATAAAGTACGCTTCTTTTCTGTTCTCCCTGTTTTGCCGGCCCGTAGACAGCCTTGATATCAGTCCCGGTGATTTTGGCAATTTTTTGCCAGATCCCGACGACATTGGTTTCTATACCTGTCCCGATATTAAAGGGGCCGCTGACATCTTTGGCCAAAACCAGCTGGTTGGCGGAAACTACATCTCCCACATAGACATAATCCCTGGTCTGCAACCCATCGCCGTTTATAACCGGCGCTTCACCTTTAATCACTTTTTTGGAGAAAATGGCGACCACTCCTGCCTCACCGTGTGGATTCTGCCTGGGGCCGTAAACGTTTGAATATCTCAATGAGACACCTCTTATGCCGAAATTCTTCTGGTAATAGTTCAGATAATATTCACCGGCCAGCTTGGCCACTCCATACGGTGAGAGCGGGCATAACGGGACATAATCCTCTGGAGTAGGCATTTTATCAGCCTCTCCGTATACAACTCCTCCGGATGAGGCAAAGATGACTTTTTTAAGGTATGGTTTACCGGCTTCCAAAAGATTTAATAGTCCCAGGATGTTTATGGAAGCATCATTTCTAGGATCTTCAACCGAATAGCGGACACTTATCTGTGCCGCGTGATGATTTAAAACCTCAGGTTTTTCCTTCTGAAATATTTCTTCAACTATTTTTCTGTCGCGGATGTCAGCCTGATAAAAAGAAGCTTTCCCATTGAGATATTCCTTTTTACCGGTAGATAAATTATCTATGACGACAACGTTGTGGCCTCTTTTAATATAGGCATCGCTAATATGTGAAGCTATAAATCCGGCGCCACCGGTAATCAGAATTTTCATGTAGTTATTTTAACATTATTCCATAACAGTCAGTCTGAAAGCAGTTTTACCGTCGGGATATTTAATTTCTCCCATCAATTGACCCGTACCATCAGGCAATTCCCCCGGCACTGCCACAAACAAAGTATGGGTCAGGTATTTATCCTGACTCCAGTCAATATTACGGAATTCGTATTTCCCGATTTTGCGTTCGGCTCTTTTTATTTCCATATTTGCTGAAAGTTTTTGATATTCTCCCGGATCGATTAAATTATAAAACAGATAATAGATATACGGCTGGTCATAACGGTAAGTAAAGATAACGCGGTCAACCCTGTCCTCAACCTCCCGGGCAGTTTCAATAGCCTGCCGGTAACCGTATTGCCACCATTGGGCATACTCAAAAGGTGTAATGACATAATATAAATGGAGATAATGAAAAAAACTGCCGACTACAACGGGAACGGCTAAAAAGATAAGTTTTTTTTTCAATAACTTTGCTAAGCCTAAGACGGTAAAAATTTGATAAAGCGGCAGGTAAAAAAGAGCTCTGACAGCGTGGGGCGTACCTGAAGTTAATGCCGAAGCAATTGGGGCAACCAAAAACCACCAGGAAATTATCTGCCATGATAAAAAGCGGGAGAAATTTCCGATGAGGTACATTACACCCAGCAAAATGAAAGGCAATTCCCAAAAATAGAGCATGCCCATACCGGCCGCATGATGTCTGCCCGGCGGATCTCCGGTCAGAAAGAGGAAATCGAAATTGAAGTGATCCAAGTATCCGCCAACTATTTCCCTGAAATAAACTAAGCGGCGGTTATGAAAATATTTTCCCCAACTGAAACCGCGCTCTGTATCATAATCGATAGCGTTAATACTCTCTTTTAATTTTTCATCCGGATTAATGACCGAAACCGAAGAAAATCTGGCGGAAGTAGACTGTTTTAATTGCCGGGCAATCGGCAAAATACTTAAAATAATAATTATGAAAAATATTATTACCGGCCGGACATTCCTTCTGATCTTTTGCCGGTCAATAAAAAGCAAACCCAGAATAAGAAGAGGGACAACCAGTCTGGGACTGTGATATGCATACATCGACAAAGCAAAAGAAAGGGCTGATAGGGACTGGAAAAAATATCTGCCTGCGGCTTTTAACCAGAGCCAGACTCCTGAAACTACAAAAAACAGGGCCAGGTTGGCCTCAAAAGCAATTCTCGAGAACTGCAGATGCCACGGTGAAATAGCTAAAAAAAGCATTAGCATCAAAGACAGTTTTACTTTTCTTGAGGGAAAAATTTCTTTACCGAGAAAATAAACTATGGCAACAGTCAGGACGCCGAAAAATGCGGAGACTACCCGAACCGAAAAATCATTCAAACCGTAAAAGGCTACCGGAATAATGGTTAAATAAGCATAAAGGGGCGGTTTATAGTCATTAAATGATTTGATCGATAACGGCCAGCTGATGCCGTATTCATCCCGACCGGTTTTCAATAATGAGTAGGCGTTATATCCCAGAGATGCTTCATCCCAATCCAATGACGGCGGATTACTGCCTAATGCATAAAAGCGCAGGATAATCCCCAAGAGAAGGATTAAACTGAAAAGTATTCTTTTCATATTTTTTCGCCGATGACGAAAACCTGTCTGCCGGAAAAATCATATATCCGTTTCAAAGTCCGGAAACCGTCCGGCAAATTTCCTTCGCTTAAAACCAGCAGAGTTTTACCCGATCGATCAACCATTGATTCAAGACCGAACTTAATTTTGCCTAAAGAGGTGACATTGTAGAATCCGTACCAATCGCGGTCTTCTTTTCTTTCCCTGAGAAATTCTTCATTTGTGAAAGGCTTATAAAAAGCAAAATAAATATACGGTCTGCCTAAAGCTTGAGTCACGAAAATTTGATTATAATTATTAGTTCTTGCCAGGACAAACTGCACCATTTCTTTATAGCCGTACTGCCATTCCCCGCTCCAATCCCGGGCAAAGTGCAAATAGTAATTATGGAGGTATAAAGAAGTGTTAAAGACAAATAAAAATACTGTAATAAGAACAACAGGCTTTAAAAATTTGATTGCTTTCTTTTTAATTAACATTAACAGATGCAGCAGACCTGCGGCTGTTAAAAGTTGGTAGACAGGCAGTATGGATACAATCCGTAAGGCATGGGGTGTTTCCCGGGCGACCGCAGCCGGTAATGGCACAACTATTGCCCAGGCCAAAACAGCCAAAAAGATAGGTTTAGGTTTACGGATTAAGAGATATAAACCTGTCAGAACCGGCAATAAGTCAAAATAATAAAGTTCTCCCATCCCCTGGACATGAATTCTGGGATTGGCATCCCCCTGTGTAAATAAAAATCTACCGGAAAAATTATCAAAATAATGTTTCAGATAATCGCCGGCAAATAATAGCCGACGGTTATGTAAGATTCTCGCCACCAGGCTGTTTCCGGCAAGTTTTATTCTTTGGTTTGCCTCTTCAATTGGAACCAGACTGGTAAAAATGGAGACTTCCTGCATTCTCAGCCGGCTTTCACGCGATCTCAGGAAAGATAAGCTTGGCAAAAGAAGCAGAATGGTTAACAGAAATCCGGCTGCTAACCAGTTTAATTTGCTTTTTATGTCCTTCAGAAAAATCAGCGAAAAGACTGAAATTAGAACCGGAGCAATAATACGGTTGGCGTTAAAAGTATAAAAAGATAAAATAAAAAATAAGAATGATGGTAGAAGAAAAAAACCGTTACGTCTCCCTTTTAAGAAAAAATAAATACCGGCTAAATTAAAAGAAGCAGCCAGATTGGCTTCAAAGGCACCTCGGGACAGATGCAGACTCCAGGGCGAAATGCTGACGAAAAGCGCCGCCAGCAAACCTATTTTTCGGCTTCCGAAAATTTCTAACGAGGCTAAAAAGGTCAGATAAACCAGAAAAATACCGGCCAAGGCTGAAGTTAAACGTATTGTCACCTCGTCTAACCCAAGGAATTTAACAGATAAGGCTGCCGCATAAATAAACCCAGGAGGCTTGTAATCACCGAAGGCGATAAACCGGTCTATGGGAAGAAATTCGCCGTGTTCGTCCTTTAATGATTGGGCAATTGAATAAGCGTTATAACCCAATGAAGCTTCATCCCAGTACAAAGACGGCGGCAGACTGCCCAAACTGAATAAGCGTAAAATCGAAGCCAATATCAGAATAAGGAATAGCATAAAGTTCTATTTTTAATATAACAGACAGTAAAATAATTGTTTATTCATCATTCAATTTAAAAGAGGTCCTGTCGGCAAAATAAAAAGCAACTTTTCCGTCAGGATAATAGATCTCTTTCAGCGGTTTGTTAAGTTTGCCCCAAAAATCTCCGGGTTGGCCGACAAAAAGTATTTTTTCACGGCTCTCTAAATCCGGCGGAAATTCATCAAAAATATATTTGTCAAAACTTTTAACCCAACCGAAACCGTACTCATTCAGATCCGTCAGCTTTGCCCGGGGTTGATATTGAGAAGGCGGATATTTTAAATAAACCAGGGCATAAATATATCCCCAAGTATCTCTGCTTAACCAAACAGTTTCATATTCTGACTGTCTCTTTTCAACTTCGCGGTAAACCTGATTCATCCCGTAATGCCATTCCTTGGCATAACGCAATGGCGTATGCAGATGGTAATTATGCAAATAAATGCTGAAATTGAAAGCTAAACTTAACGAAACGGATACTATAAATACTCTTTTATAATTTAACACTTTTACTTGTTCAATAAACCATATTAAGCCTATTGCAACAATAATTGCCAAAAAGGGGGCAACCATCAGAATCCGGCTGGCTGAAGGCACGAATCTGGTCAGGGAAGAAGCTGTCAAACTTAAGAGAAAGCCAACTAAAATTAACAGACTGCCATTATTTTTCCGGAAAAGCTGAACAAAACCGGCCAGAAAGAACGGCGCTGTTGCCAAAAGCATTAGGCCACTGCCGATCGTCTGATAAATTTGAACGGAATCACCTTTAAAAAAAAGAAAATCAGAAGATAAATGTTTGCCGTAATTTTCCATGAATTTAAAAAAATAAAAAAGCGGCCGGTTATGGATAAACGCAGCTGGCTGATAATCATAGAAGGAATCCTCCCCCCGTTCCATTTCAATGCCGGCAACTGCCCCTTTGTCCGCAAATATGCTGGTGTTGGCCGGTCTGGACCAGAAAGAAGAATTAAAGATATTGAAAAGTAAAGGAAATAGAAACGTTAACAGCAAAGCTAAACCCCAAAAATACTTAGCCTTTTCATTTTTAATCTGTTTGAATTTAACCGTTACCAGAAACAGAAGCATTAACGGTGTAAAAATCCGGGCGTCATGATAAGCATAGAAACTTAAGGCAAATAAAATAAGGGAAAACCAATAATATAGGGGTTTACGCTTGTTCAAAAAGAAATATAAAATCCGACTTTTCTTTTATAAAATATACCGGCCAAATAGAAAACCAGTAAGGTGCTCGAAATTCCCATTATTGTTGATAATAACCTTATCGAGATGGGCTGTAAGCCCAAAATTTTAACAAAGGGAACGGCCAGGTAGATGTATAAAGGTGCTTTATAATCACCGAAAGACTGGAAGGCTAGCGGTAAAAATTTACCGTACTCATCCTTAGCGGTTTCCAAGAGGGAAAATGCGTTGTAGATATATGCCGCTTCATCGCTGTATAAACCCGGAGGATTTACATCCAGGCGATAAAGACGCAAACCCAAAGCCAATAAAACTACTGATAATAAATAAAATTTAGTTTTGAATGCCATTTTGTTTAGCGATTTTTATAATATGGATATAAGGCTGATTGTCGCGGAGCGAAATAGTCTCAACTACGCGGCTGGTCACTATGTCATTTATACTCAAACCGAAGTCAGTATGGTATTCGCGGTTTAATCTTTCAAGAATTATTTCATCAACAAGGAAAGCTCCTTGGGTAGCATGAGGGGGGGTGGAGTCAACAAAAGATATCAAGAGCCTTCCCGGGATGAGCAAATCATTTGCCCAATCCAGCTTTTTAAACTTCAGATTATCCAATGATTTTACATGCTGAAAGCCTTCCTGATCATCCGGATACCTGACCACATTCTTTTGATAATAGCCGGGGTCAGTTTTATTATAAAAAAGGAAATAGATATAAGGGGAATTCTCCGGCCTGTCAATCACTATTTCTCGGTATATAGGCTGATATTTACCTACAGTTTCGACTAATCGGCGGTAGCCTCCTCCCCACATTCTGTCTGAATTGAGCGGAAAATGGAGAAAATACTGGTCCAAATAAGTCAAAAGTGAAAAGGACATAATTAAAGTCAATACCAGAGGAAAAAAACGGCCGCGTAAAACTTTAATTCCGGCAGTCGTAAACAGAGCCAAAAGAGGCATCACAGGAAACATCCTGGCCGAATGGGGGCTGTCGCGGGTTATGGCTGAAGGCAAAATCGCTACCAGCAGCCAGAAAATAAGCAACAGACGAAAAGGTAACTTTTGTCTGAAAATAAAATAGATACCGGCAAAAAGAAGGGGATATTCCCAAATATAAAGATTGCCGAAATTCGGGATATTATGCTGGCTGTTGCTGCCTCCTTTGACTGAATGTTCCAATCTCAATAAATCCGTCTTTTCGTAAAAGGAATATCGGTCAGCGAAAAAAGAAAGACCGGACAATTTCGTTTTATCAGCTGAAAATAATGTTTTTGAAAAAATAATCAGAGCCAGGACTAGAAAGGGAAGCGCAAAAATCAATGCGGTATTTTTGCCTTTCTTTAAGTTAAGAAGAAGGAATAAAAATAATAAGGGAGTAAAGATATGATTGGCATGATAGGTAAATAAGCTTACGCCGAAAAAAATTGAGGCAATCATTAACCACTTAAATGAAAATGAGCAGTATAAATAAATCACTGCTCCCATTGAAACGAACAATACGGCCAGATTGGCCTCTGAAGCAATCCTGGAAAAATGAATATGCCAGGGAGTTATACTCAACATAAAGGCGGTCAATAAAGCTGCCCTGACTGATCCCTGAAAGACTTTTTTTGCGATAAAAAAGGCCGGAACTATTGACAGTACACCGGCAAAAAGGGATAGTAAACGGACTGATGATTGATTCAGGCCTAAACTGGCAACGGGAAGAATAGAAGCGTAAATATAAAGCGGCAATTTCCAATCGCCGAAAGATTTAAAGGAAATTGGAAATTTTTCTCCATATTCATCACTCCCCGTCTGCCAAAGACTGAAAGCAGTGAAACCTATGGCAGC
>Ga0075692_132_pt1 | contig 9062 bp, 6 predicted proteins | sample RifGroA2_FD_67693 | JGI IMG/M metagenome (GOLD analysis project Ga0075692, IMG submission 67693) | Microgenomates (Gottesmanbacteria) bacterium GW2011_GWA2_42_18
ATATACTAATTATTATTTTTGCTTGCCATATATTGGTTTGGTATTGAGCTGACTAATATATTCCGGCTTTAACTCATAAATATCTGCAAAGGGATATTGCCCTACCAAATCGTACTTTGAAAGTGCGTCTGTTTTGCTGACGGTATTAAACGTGAGGTCATTCATGTCGTAAGTGCGCATAATTATCCATCTGGCCCATCGATCGGGTGTTGTTGTGGCGGATTCCCAGTACTTCCCGGTTCCTTCATGGATAAACCGCTTCATTGGCAATCCTGAAGAGAAAATAATAGCGTCATGGGAAGCGGCGGAAATAAGAATAAATCCCTCTTCGTCTTTTGTATGTTCACGTAACCATCCGCTTACCTCAGATACGTTTTTCTGGCTTGATCCTACCCGTGCATCATCGAGTGTTACTGCATCCTGGTTTGCAAATGCAAAAACGGTAACAAATAGCCAGAGACCGAGAACACTATATTTAAGATATCCTGTCCGATGCATCAGATAGCCAATGAATACGGCAAGAGAGGGCATCATCATAATGCCGTAACGGGCATTAAACCACGTACCTCCTGATACTCCCTGGATAAACAATACAGAGTGTCCAAGATAGAGAGCGAGTACATTAAATATAAATGGGGCAAGAAGTGTCAAAAGCATTAGTCGCATATTTACGGGTATTTTTTTATCAAGATACATGAAGACTGCACCAATAATTCCGAGAATCACAGTAAATCCATATGAGTTATACATAAGCGCATAAAAATATATTTTGAGTGATAGAAAAAAGTCTCCTTTTGTTGCCAGAACACCCGCTTCTTCTAGTTGTGTCTGTTGTGCGCGTGCCGAGTAAGGTCCGAAAATAAAATAGAGCGCGTCTTTAAAAATGAGTTGATTCCACAATACCCACATGATGACGCCCAATCCTCCCAATATAGAGAAGAACAAAAAAATTCCTTCAGACGGCTTATACCCCTTTTCTTTGAAAGTTTTTATAAAAATTAGACATGCAGCCATTAGAAGGAGAAACCACCCATCATAACGAATAAGAGTAGATAACATAATCCAGAACGAAGACTTTATAAGCGGGAGTATTTTTTCAGTCTTGCTCCATATGAGCAGTTCATAAACACCGGCGGTCATGGTTGCCAGGAGTAACAATTCTGTCATCGCCGTTGACTGTAAATACAATACATTTATGTTCGCAACGAATACCAATACACCGGTTAATCTTCCCCAAAGCCCAACACCTAAACGCAGTAAAAAGAAATAGATAAGCAAAGCAGTTCCCACAAATGAAATCATTGATTGTAAGGCTCCTGCAAGTCCAGAATGCCACATAAAGTCATTCCAAATAGTAGGGACAGTCAAGAGATGTGGGAGTGGAAGCCACACACTACCCAGTTGAGCAAGTCCCGGCTTTAATCCTTCTACCACTCGCCTACCGATATCTAAATGAGAACGGGCATCATTGTATGCAATACCTAATCCATTGTTTAGGTAGTACATAAAACAAAACAAGGAAATACCTGATAGAATCATAATTAAGAAAAAAAGGGCATATCTATTCACAAAAACTGAACACTTTCCAAGTAAAGATAGTGGAAATTTCAGAGTTATTTCAGGTGATCGAAACGTGTTCATACATTCTTCTCCTTTCTAAAAACTGCTAATCCTAACAGGGCCACCAATACTATTCCTATCGTGCTTGCAAGCCAGACAAAATACGTCATGGCCGTCATGTAATTCTGTGCATATGCTTGAAACACATACGACTTTGACCGTCCGTCCTGGATCATCTCGAAATTACGGTCAAACCCGTATTTTTCTTCACGACCAGACAGTGCTTCGAGCGCAAGTATTTCAGGCTCCGGCGGATTTCTGCTCGAGGTTATAGCCCCCAGTGTATTGACTGAAATTGAAAAGAGAGACAAAATCAAAAAGAACAATACAAATAATATGTTTCTCCTGTATGCATCAATTGCGAAGGCAATAAAAATTGAAAGGATAGCATAAGCTGGAATCAGGTAGCGGGATCCAAATGCCCATCCGCCATACGGGTCTCCCCACATTGAATACAAAAGAATGGTAAGTCCGACAATACTTACAAGAACAGAGCATATTACTTTATTCTTACGATAAAGATGTGGTATGCCTAAAATTGAAAGGAAGATTACCGGTGTAAACCATAAAATACCTCGATCTCGGTTGATAAAGTGACTAGATAATCCGTTTAGAATATTGCGGGACTTGAAAAAACCAACTGCAGATTTATTCTGTTTTTCCGGCTGTAGCAATGCTTCTATGTTTTCTTTTCGTTCTATGTCAGGAGCGGCAGGTTTTCCTTCTGCATCTATTACTTTTACGCTTGATACGGTTCCTGAGAATTGAAAGGGATTACCATACGATTGTTCATTAAATTTCATAAAAAAGAGTAAAGGGAAAACAACGCCTATAAAAGTGAGAATTCCTAATACTTTGAAATTTAGTTCGTATGCAGTCTTATTCTTTTTAAGAGAAAACATTTTAGATAAACCGTATAATCCCAATGGAAACATTAAAATCAGATTGGGGTAATCAACTGGAATTGCTGATGCGAGTAAAAACCATACCAGGACGAGTACCAACAGATTATTAAATCGAAGCAACAAATATAAACTGAGAAATATGAGAAATGTCGACACGTGGTGCTGAAATAGCGATACGGCATAGGCAAATGCCGGTGTTGCAAATAAAAATATAAGTGATGCAATGGTAGCTGAAATAGATGAAACACCCAAGCGTATAGAAATTGATCGGAGCAATATTACATTAAATAGAGCAAACAGACTGATAACTGCATAGGTACCAACTTGTGTTACATTAAAGTATTTTCCAATGAAATAGCCCGGAAGTACCAAATAAGAAACGCCGGGCGCAAACAAAGATACATATTTGTTATTGTGATAGCCTAAATCAGGAGTCGCAAATCGCGCAGCCGGAAGTGAGAATGAAACTGTCTTGTCTTCAATTAATGAAAAAGTCAGTGCAAACCTTCCTCGTTCTGGTGATAATTCAAAGGGTCCCTCATCTTTCCACATAACCTCGTTCATAGTTTCGTGTGTTGGATTACCAGGAATACCACGAATGCTCAAGAACAGTACTGCTCCACAGAAGAGGAAAAATATAATGGGCACTATAACAGTATTAATAATTTTTTTCATGAAAAGGATGCACGTATTTTGACGGGCTTTTCCAAATACTTTTTTATAAATTTCTGGATGACAAGATAATGGCCAAAAAATAATACATTATGCGTGCTCTCAACCGGTATATGTCTTTTTAAAGGTAGCTGTAAATTTGAATATAGTAAAGCCATGGAATAATCATATCCTTCATACGTAAGTGCCATATGTTCTGTATCGAGCAAGTAAATGTTATCGTTATGCAACAGTATGTTTTCTATGGACAAATCCCGATGATTAAGAACAAGCACATCTTTTTTAATCTTTATAAGATGTACTATGGAGGTTACACCGACAGAAAGTATATTTCTTATTAAGTAAGGAGACTTAAGAATAGCAACAGAAATAAAATACAAAATGCTCAAATAGTAAAAAATATTTTCTCTCTGTATAAATTGTACTTTTTCCAGGGGTTTCAACCGAAACGAAACAGTTCTCAGTTCTGAAAGTATTTTTTTATAGTGTTGTGCCTGAATATCTAATGAAAATTGAGATAATGGTTTTCCATCAATTGTTTCAAAAACTGCGGCTGCATATGATTCAGTTTCAATCCATTCTATTGGCTGCGGTACACGAATCGTATAGTCAGAAGCATGTAGTTTTGTATAAAGTAATTGGCTAACTCTCAATTCATTTCTGAGAAATTGATATTGCATACTCGTGCGTCTACCATTCCATATCTTTATGAATACTTTCTTTGCCTTGTATCTATAAATACCTGTTAGATAATCATGATGCTTATATTTCTTAGAAATCGGCGTATCATATATATATCTGCCGATCTTTGTTGGCAGTTGTTTTTTTTCGTATTTATTGTGTATAAACGCTTTAATGACTCCATCTAATAAAATGATAAATTCTGATGGTCTTTTTAGTTGCATTTTTTTATTGATATCTGACTGTAATACGTAATTGATAAACTTTTCATAATGGGATACTACGCTTTTTAATGAATATCTTTTTGCAAATACTCTCGCATGTTTCTGCATATTTTCTCTTTTGTCCGTATTTGTTAAAAGATACTCTATTCCCTGTGCGAGTTTTGAGATGTTATTTGAATTAACTTTAAAGCTACAAGTGTTCGAGATCCATTCAAAACCCTCAATGTCAGTACAGAGAACTGCTTTGCCGGCGGCAAGTGCCTCAAGTACCGAAATACCAAATGTCTCAAATCGAGAAGGTGCAATAAAAAATTTACAAGACGAAAGATAATAATTTTTATCCTTCCCCGAAACTTTGCCTATCAGTTTTATTGACTCTGATAATTTAGAGGCTGCAATTAGCTGCTCTAATGCTTTCGTGTCATTTTTTGTCCCACTTCCTGCTATATAGAGTTTCGTTTTTTTGTTAATTTTCTCTATTTCTTTCCACGCCTCAATAAGAACATCGAGCCCTTTTTGATACATATCTATTCTACCCATATACAGGACAAAATCTTTCTCATTAGATTTATTTTTAAATTGATTACTATCAATTGCAGGAGGAATAATTTTGATAGTTGCCTGTGGATTTATTGTTCTTATTTTATTTTTTATTTGGATGGTTAAGGCAACAATGTATTTATATTTCTTTATGCCAAACTTTTCTATCACATGAAATGGTATATGATACTTTTTGGAGAAATCTTCAGCATTTGAAATCGTAGATATGCCAATGACTGGCTTTTTTGTAAATACTGGAATAAAATTCGTTGAATGGGGCGGAACAAAATTTTCAATCCACAAATCGTATCGCTCTTTGAGCGCATACAACGGCAAGAGCAGAGAAAACAGCAATTGTCCCGCCAACGGCCCGGCATGTTTAAAGCCGATATATCGGTATCGCACACCGTCAATAGTCTCATCTTGAGAACCGGGATAGGCGCCACATATCACCATCACGTTATACTCATTTCTGAGTGCCTTTCCGAGCCGATGTGTTTGTACTGCTCCACCTCCCGCATAATACAGGTTTTTCAGCGAGTCATAATTTGACATGATAATGGTTTTCTTTTTCATAGTTAGAATACGTGTTTTGATGAAGAGATCGGTGTCCACGTCACCAACATGCTATTTTTTTTCGACGCCCTATATTTGCAATACATACCGAGTATCTTCAAAACTATGTATCCAATCGGATCACGTACTAATTGCCGTATCAAAAGATGTACTGTTGCAGGAAATGATACATAAAATCCTGCGTCAACCAGCTCATCTCCAAAATATTCCTTTAATTGCATCCCGCCATATATATGCCGGGTGGCTTGATTAATATGATCCCGTATTGTTTGGGGTGATCGGTATAGCACTGTTGCTTGTTTTAAAAACGTCACCTGTTCCCTGCGGGAGATGGCAGCGAAGTAAAAGAATGCATCTTCATTAAAGACTTCCCGAGGCAGAGAAAGAGACTTGCCAAACTTGTGTGAGTGCGCCAGAAACCCGTGGGCGCCATATGCTCTCTCCTGCAAATGAAATTTTTTCTCTAATGCAGATCTTGCGTAAATATAATTGTTAACTGCTTTTTCTATAAATGTCTTGCCTGGTAAGGGTTCAGTATTTCCCATGATCAATGAAAGCGACAGATTGCTTAGAAAGGCCTTCGCAATGGCTTCTAAAACATGAGAGTCTTTCATGACCGTATCCGCATCAATAAAAACAAACACATCAGCGGTAAAGTCTTCCAACAACTGACGTATTCGTGAGGGTTTTCCTAACCTTTTTCCATCGTCATACATTGTTATCCGCTTGTCATCGATGATCTTTGTCTGTTGAACCGTCGTATCAGAACTACCATCGGATATCACCATAATCTCTTTGAGAATGAAAGAATCCCCCTGTTGTCTTAGAACAGACTGCAGCATATGTTTTATATTGCTTTCTTCGTTATATGCGCTGGTACCGACTGAGATTGTTAGTTTTTTTGGTTTCATACACGTAGTAATAAATTCCAAAGTCTCAATGGATTCGTTATTTTTCTGAGAAAGAACGTCGAATCATGGTAGAGAGCAGGAAATTCACGTAACTGGTGTGTTTTGTCTACCGTGACTCTCGGCATACTAAATCGGGGAGTTTTAATCGTTATTCCACCTGGTTCAATAGAAAAAGCTGCCCGGTATCCAGCACGTTTTACGTATGTTTGTATTGATTTGTTATAAGTCCCTTTAGGGTAAGCAAAATAATGTACAGTTACTCCTAAGCGTTTTTCTAACTGTTGTTTTGCAGATAAGATTTCCTTTTGCATCTGTTCGGGGTCTAACGTCTTAAAATTTGCATGGGTTGCGCTATGACATCCGATAGTCCAACCCTGCGAAAGGAGGAATTTTAATTCTTTCGTTGTTAACAGTTTTCCGTTGTGATCAAGTTCTTTGCGGTCAGCATGGTATGGGTCGGATAGTACAAAAATAGCTACTGGTATATGGTATTTTTTTGTAAATGGAAGGATAGATAAGACATCTTTGTAACCGTCATCTACGGTAAATACAACGGCGTTTTTATAAACATTACGGCTATAGAGCATACTAACTGCATTATCCAATGAAATGAATCTTTGCTGATGACCAATTTTTGCGAGCTGTTTTTTAACAAATGATACTGGTATGGAGTAACGATCATTTTTATTGGAAAAGCTATGGTAACAGAGAATACTAATGGAAGTATCATTCAAACACGAAAAGGTTCCGATTTTATATGCAATCGTTAGTAGTAAAGCTCTCATGGAAAAAAATAGTTTCATATTCTTTCTATTTCGTGCATCAATATCTTTCCCGTCTGTTCGGTAGTGAACTGTGCGCGGAACAAGTTGTATCCTGTTTCTGCCAAACGCTTCCGGAGCGGCTGGTTGTGTGCGACAGTCCGTATGGCATCAGCTAGGCTCTTTGCATCTTCTGGATTGCAAAAGAATATGTTTTTCCGGTGGGTGAAAAACTCAAGAAGCGGCGGCATTTTAGCAGTAACCAACGGTTTTTTACATGCCAGCGCCGCAAATACTTTATTAGGAACTACTCTTTGGAAAACAGGATTATTAGAAAAAGTGCCTAGTAATATGTCCGCCTTTTGAATTTGTTTAACCAATTCCGGTTCAGGCATAAATCCGATAAACTGTACATTTTTGAGCTTATTTTTATTCTTAAATTCAATAAGACTGTCTTTTAAATAGCCGTCACCCAGCATAATAAACTCAAGGTCTTTTTCATCCTGTAACCTTTTGACAGCTTCCATGATATGGTGTGCGCCGTGAAGTGGGCTGTATAATCCGAAGAAAAGAACTCTGATCTTCTTATTTTTTTCAGTTCTTCCGGGGGCAGGGGTATAGACCCGTTCGTTTGCACCAAGGGGCAGTACAAACAGTTTACCACGATGTATGCCGAATGTGGATACGATAAAATCTTTCATCCCGGCGGTGTCAGTAAAGAGTTTGTCCGGCAGCCTTAAAAGTAATCCCTCTATCAGCTTTACTGCTCTTGCTTTAATAGTTGTTCTTCCGGCAATTGTTCTCCCGACAAACATGGTGTCGTAGGGAGAAATACTCGTATCGAAAAACAATTTCATGCCTCCCAGCTTACAGAGCACCCACGCGAGAGGAAGGTCGAGATGTCCCGGATGGAGAACAAACACATAGTCACACGCCAGTACTTTTTTGTATTCAGATACCAGTTCACTATACAGTTTTATTTTTCTGGCAATCCGGTACACCGTTTTTTTCAGCGTGAAATCTTCCGGAAGCTCCATTCTTTCGTTAGGAATTTCCCGATGCACTTCAATAACGGTCAATCCCGCCCTCTTGAGACTGTCTCTTATAGAGCTGTTGCGTGAATAGTTATAATTATAGGTCCCGAATAAGCAAATTTTCATAAGTTGTTATATATTGTTTTTCTCAAACATAAATCTGCCTGACGTTTTGTACTGGTATCTTTTTTCAATTTCTGATTCAATAATGTTTAAAAATTTGTTAGCGCTGGTCTCCCACGTAAAATTTTGAGACCAGGCATAGGCGGATTCAGATAAGGATCGACGAAACTGATTTTTTGAAATTAATGTGATCATGGCAGTGGCAAATCCGTCTATGTCCCGAAGTTTTACGAGAATACCGGTCTGATCATCTACAATAGAATCTCTTAAGCCCGGTACATCTGATGCAATAACGGGTGTGCCGCTGGCATTTGCCTCAATGACGGTAATTCCCCATCCTTCAAGTTGCGACGGTTGAACTGCGGCCCAACTCTGTGACAACAAAAGTGTTTTCTCATGTTCTGTTACTTTCCCATAGAAAGTTACCTTGTCTTGTATCCTCAGATGTGTAGCCAATCGAATAAGAGAGTTCATCATTTCGCCTTCACCGACAACAAATAATTCAGTATTTGGATAAGATTTGATAGCAAGAGCGAAAGCTCTAATAGCAACATCTATATTTTTATATTGCTTTAGTCTTCCTAAATAGAGAAATGAGGGATATTTTGTTTTACGGGTTTTTAGAATAGGTGATATGACAACCCCAGGATTCACTATTTCTACATTTCCTGATTTAGCAAGTCCGAGTTTAATAATTTGTTTTCTCGTAGAGTTTGAAACCGTGACGACGGTACTATTTCGATACACCAGCGGCATAATTTTTGCTTCCAAAAACCGGGCAAGATAGGTAAAAGGAAATATAAGACGCCCCTTAAATATTTCATTGTCTTGGTGAACATGATGAATAAGGAGAAAAACAGGAATTCGTGCGTACAGAGGCGTGAAAAAAGGAATCCCGTTTTCTGAATCTACTATAATATCAAAATTTCCCCTGAATCTAACTATATAATATAAAAATGCCCATATATAAACCGTGTACGAGCCACCACGCCGAACAATTTGTACTCCATCGAGT
>Ga0075692_143_pt1 | contig 8642 bp, 9 predicted proteins | sample RifGroA2_FD_67693 | JGI IMG/M metagenome (GOLD analysis project Ga0075692, IMG submission 67693) | Microgenomates (Gottesmanbacteria) bacterium GW2011_GWA2_42_18
CATAAAAAGGAGTTTTTTCATCTTTCCATGAGCCAAATCGTTTTTGAACCAGATCTACCGTTTCATCTATACTTTTAACGCCGCCTGCAATAACAACCACCACATTCGAAGGTCTATACAAACGATTCATATAAGAAACAAAATCATTATGCTGGAAGCTTGAGACCGTCTTTTGTGAACCGATGATTTCTCTGCCTAAGGGTGAGTCTCCATATAATAAATGCTCATAGACCTCTTCTACCCGGCGAATGGGCGTGTCTTCATACATCATCATCTCTTGTATGATAACTCCCTTTTCGCGGTCAATCTCTTCCTGCTTGAGCAATGAGTTCAGCGTCATATCGGCAAGGATCTCAACCAACTTTGGTAAATGCTTTACTGCCGCTTTAATATAGTATCCCGTATGATCCTTACTCGTATACGCATTGTATTCTCCACCCAAGCCATCAACCTCCTGGACAATATCGAGAGTCGTGGGACGATTTTTTGTTCCTTTAAACATCATGTGCTCGAGAAAATGTGAAAGTCCTGCTTCCTTTTTACTTTCATATCTACTGCCTGCTCCGACGAGAACCAATGCCGTAACCGAAGGGGCATCCATGGGAACCGTTATGATGCGAAGATTATTGGGAAGGGTTTGTTCGTGAATTTGAGAAAGCATGGAAGGATTATACCAAATTTGTGAGTAGTATATAATAGAGGTATGAAAGCGTATTTTACTGCTTCTGTCGCCGGCAAGAAAATAAATGAAGATAAATACCTCCTTGTTACAGACGCGCTAAAAGGCAATGGCATTACCGTATTTTCAGATCATATTTTTAAAAGAACGCTAGACCAAGTAATGCAAGAGTCAAAAGAAGACCGTGTTGCTTTTGAAAAGGAAATGCATCGGATGATTTCCGAGTCTGATTTCCTGGTTGCGGAAACAAGCTTCCCTTCAACGAGCGTCGGATATGAGGTATCACTCGCACAGAGATTGGGAAAAACGGTTCTTCTCCTCTACTCAGAAGCAGATCCGCCCTCTCTTTTGGCTCAGCCGGCCGATGAAAAATTGGTTTGCGAAAGCTATACGAAGAATAATTTGGAAAGTATTATTGATGATTTTATTAACTTTGTGAAAGGCACTCATGACATTCGATTCACTTTCTTTATTACGCCTCAGATCGGGCAGTTTTTGGATAAAATTGCCCGTCAGAAAAAAATCCCGAAGTCAGTCTACCTCCGAAACCTCATTGAGAAAGAGATGAAAGACTGATCAAATGAGTACATTTGCGTTATTCAATCAGATGCCATCGCTTCCCGTCAGTCACTGTTTCTACTTCGCCATCTAAATCAGTCCGTTTTATGGGAATATTGAGAGATTCCAAAATTTCCAAAACTTCTTTCGTTGGATGGCCATACCGATTATTTTTCCCGACAGAAATGACCGCCAAGTCTGGTTTGATATATTCAGCAATATTTTGATTTAGTCCGGCACGTGCCCCGTGATGTGCGATTTTTAATACTTCGATATCGTTTGATACTATTTTGCCATCATTAATGATTTTGTCTAAAACCTTACTCTCCGCATCACCGCTCAAGAGCACGTCAAATAACCCATAAGAAATTTGAGTAACGATCGTAAAATCATTGAGATCATCGTGTTTTGTCGTCAAACCAAGAACTTTATTACTTAGCAAATCATCATGCTGATTGATAGAAGATATATTATCGGCTACCCATATCTTGTCAGGCGAAAGTACAGCTATTTCAACATTTTTACCACTTGCAGCATCACCTATCCTTATACCGTCTCCGGCGTACGCATTTTTTACCGCAATTTTGTTTTCACGCACGATTTTCTTGAATTCCTGATACGATTCAGCTTTATTTTCGACGGGAGAAGCAATCAGTATTTTCACGTTGTAGCGGGATACCATATCGGTGAGACCTCGGTAATGATCGTATTGAGGATGCGTTAAGAGAACAATTTCAACAGTTCGATCCAAAAATGCCATGTGATCACCCAGACAGCTGAGTATATTTGAGTTTGGTCCCCCATCAATGACCATATCTTCACCTCCGGGAAAACGAATATAAATGCCATCACCTTGGCCAACGTCACAAAAAACAATGTGAAGCAACCGATCAGGCTGACTGAATAAGAAAGCAGTTATCAGTACAAACAGAATAACAAGAGTAAACGATACTATATAAAATAGCTGATTCTTTTTCATAACTCAACACTGGCGAAAGGAACCTGTGAAAATGTTTCCACGATCCATATAAATAACGATAAGGGCACCCAAACTACCAGACTTGCAAGCCGACCCAAGGGCCACCATATCTGAGCTAAGAACACGGCTACAAATCCCAAATAGGTAATCGGTGCAATGAGCCAGCCCACCGCCACATTCGCAACCGGTGAAATAAAGCTCACTCGGTTAAAATAAAATAGAATCAGTGGAGTAGTAAATAATTGCGCAGAGAGCGTCACCTGTAAGTTGGCCTTTAAGAAATTCAATAGGTTAGATCCGAAAGTATGCATGAACCCTGGTATTATATTGATTTCATTTTTATATCCTAGAACTTTTTTCTCTATTATAGTTTCTTTAAGGATTTTAGCCTCAGTTATGTTCTTGCTCATGTTGCCTTTTGCCCCGAATAATATTATACCCAAGGTAGCAAAAACTGACAATTGAAACGATATACTGCTAATTAGCTCATTGTTTATTAAAATCATTGTTACAGCAGTTAAAAAAAGGCTTAGCAAAGGTAGATCTTTTCTGCCAATTAAGGCTGCGAAGACAGCTAAAGATCCCATAATAGATGCTCTTACAATGGTCGCAGAGGGTCCAACAAGAATTATAAAAGAAATAAGACTTATAAGAGTTAATAAAACGCCAATATATTTTCCGCATACCCCCACAAGCATATCGAAAAGAACACGAAGAATAATACTCACATTCATGCCTGAAAGAGCTATAACATGGAGAGTACCCGTAACAATAAGAGCCTCGTAAAAATCGTCCGGCATAGTTGCCCGCACCCCAAATAACATACCAGCGAGTAATGAGGCGTGAGGCTCGGGAAGCAACCTATTTATCGTACTTATAAAATGATCAAGCATTGTTAATATACCCTTATCTGATCCTTAATAGCTTCAAATGTCTTCTCGCCGACTATTCCTTTTTCCAACAACTCTTGGATTGAGCTGTATGGTCGGCCATCTATTATCTGCCGGGATATAGAGTTTTGTGCCATCTTCCAATTTTTGTGCTTGATTAATATTTTTTGCAATCCAATTTAAATCAGCTTCCTGATCGTATCCACCTGCTTTGTCAAGAAGATCAATTATTCGAGAATCTTGCTTCATCTCATAAACTCCCGGCTCTACAACGGCACCTTGTATGTCAATATATATCATTTGAGCTTGATCATTCTGCTCTACTGCGTCTTTTTGTATGATTTCAATGCCATTTTCTAGCTGTTCTTTTTTTTGCGAATCTGAAATAGAAATTATGACAAATATAACAAAACAAATCACACCAACTGAACCTAATATAAGAGGAATTCTGAACTGAGAAAGGTATTGGCTATACATATATACATAATACGTGCTTTCCTTGCAGACTTTCAAGTTCTGAATCATATGTACTATACCAAAAACTTCCCATGAAAGGCGGATATATAACATAGCATAAGTTAGTTATATTTCGATATACTAATAATAAGTTGATTATTTCGTGAAAATATAAATTGCTCTAAAGTTACTGAATGCGGTAATTTATAAGTATTTGTGAAATATATATTTCACAAAATACTCTTTTTTTCACGACATAACTACTTTATATCTTTTTATAACTAAAAGTATCATATCATCTTTCCACGGAGTAATTTATTCAGTTCTTGACGAGTTCAAATATATCTGATACTCTGAAAGTATGAATTCTCAACACTTAAACTATAATTCCTATAATTTTGAACTCAAATTTAAAAAGTACTTGGAGAGTAATAATTTTTCCCGCATAAGTATTCACAATTATTTGTCAGACATTCGAACTTTTATGAATTGGTTTTCACAGAGCCTGAAAGAGGAGCATTTGCTTTTTGATTTAAGTTTATTTAATGAGAAAACAGTTAAAAAGTATATTGATTCCCTGAGAAATGCCAATACGCCTGCCACGACTATTAACAGATCTCTTTCAAGTCTCCGTAAATTTTCCGAATTCTTAATGACAGATAAATTTATAGAAACTAATCCCATGAGTGATATAAATAATATCAAAATAAATCTATATGAAACAATTATACTCAAATCAAAAAAACATGCAAAACCAACAATAGCTTTTTTTCTTGGATTTTCTTTTATTGCCATCTTATTTTTACTTCCGGGAGTAGTAGCTTCGCAGTTTTCGAAGATGACACAGCAAAATGAAAATTTATTACGAATGAATAAGCCGATCAGTGGAATTTTTCCCGAATCAGCAATCGCTTCTACCTCTGCTGGACTTATGACTATCCCGATACTCGATGAGCATGGAAATCTAAATCTAACTGCATCATATCCTAAAATTATAGGATATAATGGAAGCCTTTCCATTCAAGCCCCTGAATTAGTTCTTTCTGCTCAACAGGATGGTAATCTAAAATTACAAACGGATAAAGGTTCAATTCATTTTCTTTTTAATGGAGAAAGGCCAAAATTGCCGTTTGATTCAGCTTTTTATTTTTCGGGAGAAAATATGCAAAGTGGAACGCTTTTGTATGGAGCTGTAGACATGGTTAGTAGTTCAGTTTCACTATTTGAACTGGCAAGTGGCTCGCCCACCGAAACCAAATTTAGAGTTGATAGTGAAGGTAACGTGTATATAAGAGGCAACATTATTTTAGAAGGAAATTTAATCGTAAATCCTGAATCAACTATATTTGGAACTTTTTCCGGTCAAACAGCTACATCATCGGCGTCTTCAACTCAATAGGATGTTATACTGAATTATCATGAATTACTGCCTGAAATCACACCAAAAAATATTACTAATAACTGCTTTTGTGTTATATAGTGGTTTTTTCTCTACGGTTACGTACGCGCAAGAAGAATTTAGTTATGCGCGCGGTTTGGTAATTTCAGACACGGAGGCAGTAAATGGAAATATTATTGCCATGGATGCAAATGGTACCTATGTACGGGCAACTATTTCAAATTCGAACCACTTGATTGGCGTGTTGTCAGATTCTGCAACTGTTTTATACGAAGCCGTGGAAGGGGCAGGATCCCCCGTTGTAGTAGGAGGAACAACTATTGTTACGGTAAGTACAACCAGTGGGCCAATTGTGGCCGGTGATTTAATTTCTGCATCTCCTCTTCCTGGTATCGGCCAAAAAGCCGGCGCGAACGAATATATTATTGGGATAGCTCTTGCTTCTTATAACGGCGAGTCCGTTGGAACTATTCCCCTCTCCGTGCAAATACGTACTGCTGGATCGACACAAGCAGGAGCTCTTACCAATCTCGTGGATCAGATTGCAAACTTATTCTTCCAATCAGCACAAACACCACAGCAAGCACAAGTTCTCTTTAGATATTTGGCGGCAGCTATCGTAGCAGCAACTTCCATCGCCGTTAGCTTTAGAACCTTTGGGAGAAGCGTATCAAATGGCATTGAGGCAATGGGTCGTAATCCCCTTGCTCGCCGTCAGATTCAAGGCATCATAATACTTAATGCAGGACTTATTGGTATTATTAGCCTTGCTGGAATAGTTCTGGCATTGGCAATTATTCAATTTTAAGATCTGGATTGAGAAGACGTGGCTTGGTACGTTCGGTTTACACGAACGTACCTTGCACAAGAAGCGATTAATACTTTATAGTAATACTATGACTATTGAAACCTTTATTATGGTACTTGCCGGAGTTGCCCTATTGCTCATCATAGGCATAATTGTCAGTATATTGAGAGAGAAATCAAATGCAATAGTTTCTCAGCAGAATGCAGAAAATATTGATATTGACCAGGCGCAGATAAAATCTAATTCAATCATCCAGTCTGCGCTCAAACAAGCACGGGCGCTCTTAGTAAATGCCGAGCTTTCTGGTATTAAGGAAGTAGTACGGACTCGTCACGATTCAGAAAAATTGGAACAGGCCTATGAAGAACATTTACATGAACTCGTTAAACGATCTGAAAAACACCTTGAATATACAACCAGATCAATAGAAGACCATTACGTTGATCTTTTTCAGAAAGCAGAAAAGCAAATCAAATCACAAATGACTGACAATCAACAACGGATTATTAACGAACTCGATCTAGCACTTGATGAAGCGCATAAGCTTCTTACGACTCAAACACAAGCAACTCATCAACAAATAGAGCGCCAACTAGAAGCAGAAATAAACGACGCTAAAAAACTCGTCGATGGGTATAAAAACAAACGTATGGAAGCTATTGACAGACAAATTGGGGAACTTGTCATTGAAACAGTAAAACGCACGATCGATAAAGCGCTTACTCCCGAGGAGCATACTGACCTGGTCATCCGTTCATTACAGGAAGCTAAACAGGATGGATTTTTTACATGAACTCAGTCCCACTTATTATAGCTACTATTCTCAAGTATGCCTATACCCGTGTTGAGGCAGAAAAGCTGCTTTCTGTCTTTCGATTGCTATCTGACGCTTACTTTTATCAACAAGCAGACGCGAGGATGATGGAATCAATTATTGAAGAGCGATTTCGCCATGCCCTTGACACGACATATTATTTTGAATCACTGCCGGAGCTCATACAGCTTGCACAAAAATCGTCTAAAGGAAGAATTTATGAGACAATCCACGACGTCTCAGATGCCCTCGAATTACTTCCTGTTCTCACGCTCTATGTTCCTACCAAACTTGAACATATATATATTGCAACAATTGGAACGTGGGTACGGGGAACTATTAACGAAAAAATACTTCTTCAATTTATTATCAGTGCAGCATACCGGGGCGGCTGCGGGGTAAGCTGGAAAGGTATTATGAAAGATTATTCTTTTAATCATTTTCTGCAGCGAGAGTCCCGATCTATTCAGTCGTTGATTCAAAATGTCTAATATATTATGGAGTCTTACGTTTCAGAAGTCGGCTATGTCACAAAAAGTAATGGTTACCTTATGTATATTGAGGGGCTTCCGACAGTCAAGATAAATACCATACTTACCCACCAGTCAGGAAGCAAAGCAATAGTAACTTCTCTTGATAAAACTTCGCTACTGGCGTTAATGCTCGATCAGACAAAACCAAAACCGGGTGATGAATTTAAGATTTTTGCTGAGCATATATCTATTCCCGTCGGGCCTCAGGTACTCGGACGGGTACTCAGTCCAATGGGAGAAACTATCGATGATAAAGCGAGTTTGACAAAAACAGGAAAAGCGGGCCTCACGCGTGAAGTCAAAATCGACTCATCCGCACCGGGCATTAGTAAGCGCCACGTAGTAGATGAACAGTTTCAAACGGGACTAACCATTGTAGATGGACTTGTTCCTATTGGAAAAGGCCAGCGTGAGTTAATTATTGGAGAACCGAGAAGCGGCGTATCTGCTTTTATCATCGATATCATTGCCAATCAAAAGAATACAAATACCATTTGCATATATACCGCAATTGGAAAGTCAGAACTTGAAATAAAACAATATGCTTCTAGCATAGAATCTATCGGGGCCAACAGCTATTCGTTATTGGTAGCAGCTTCTTCCAGCAGCCCCGCGCCGCTTATTATGCTTGCACCCCAAACAGGACTTACTATAGCAGAACAATTTGCTCAAGATGGTCATGACGTCCTGGTTATTTTAGATGACATGGGACTTCACGCAAAGTATCTCCGAGAAATTGCTCTTATAGCTGAGCAGGTTCCCGGACGCGAATCTTATCCAGGAAACATCTTTAATCAACACGCACGTCTTATTGAACGTGCCGGCAACTTCAATCAAGAGAAAGGTCGTAAACCTGTTTCTATTACACTTCTGCCTATTATTCGCGTCATTTCTGAAAGTATTGCATCATATATCACGACAAACCTTATGGCAATGACCGATGGTCACATGCTCTTCTCTTCAGAACTGAGTGCGGCAGGCAGTTATCCATCTGTTGATACAGCAGGCTCAGTAACTCGTGTTGGTAGACAAACACAACATCCATTACTCAGAGAACTATCTGACAGAATACGTGCTCTGCTGGCTCGATATGAGGAAGTTCGTTCTTATAGCCGATTCGGACCTGAATTGACCCAAAACACGCTCGCCACCCTTAATCAAAGTGAAATTATCCTTGAATTATTACGCCAAGAAGATCACGATTACCGCGATATTCCGCTCCAAGTCGCTTTACTTGCTCTCCCCTTTACTCGATTTCTTGCTCTGAAAGACGCCTCTTTTGTAAAAAGAAATAAAAAGATTATAGTCAATGCTCTGCGAGAACAACCAGAATTTAGTCAACTATATAAATCTCTTGAGTTATCGCTTGACAGCTTTATTCAACAAATCGATCAACGATCAGATGTTTTAAATAAACTATGCCAATAATCAGTTATTCAAGAGAAATAGAGCAGATTGCCGCGTTAGAAACAATAACGGGAGCTTATTCTGAAATTGCGGCATTACGTATAGACAATATAAAAAGC
>Ga0075692_147_pt1 | contig 8620 bp, 10 predicted proteins | sample RifGroA2_FD_67693 | JGI IMG/M metagenome (GOLD analysis project Ga0075692, IMG submission 67693) | Microgenomates (Gottesmanbacteria) bacterium GW2011_GWA2_42_18
TTTGTGATATTATTAAACATGTTTCCTCAAACATCACCCTTACCCACAATTTGTTTCTGCGGCAGTTTTAAATTTTATAACGCTATGGAGAAAGCGGCGCTAAACGTAAGAAAGCTGGGATTTAAAGTGATTGTGCCTCAACCTTCCCATATCAGGCACGGACATAAACCGGCGGAATTGAAAAATAAGTATGATTTAAAAACTCTGACCCGATGGGAAGGTGAAGGGGCTTTTTCCCATTTAGAGAACATCCGCAAAAGCGATCTGGTTTATATCTTCAATAAAAATTCCTATTTAGGTCCGGCAGTAACTGTGGAAATCGGTTTTGCCTTAGCCTTAAAAAAGATCATCCTGTCTTATTCTAAAATTAAAGATATCACCATCACCAATTTTATATCCCGGGTCCTGCCGCCTCAGAGATTAAACTCTTATTTAATGAAGTTATATAATGTTTAAAATGACTCATAGAATGAACACTTTTGACTGGGGAGAATTGACGGAACTTCATGTGCATGTAGGCTCGGCTGTTGATCCGGCTATCATGTGGGAAATTGCCCATGACCAGGGTATTAAACTGCCCACCCGCAATTACTGGGATTTTGAAAGACTGATAACCGTTTCCGGTAAAACCACTTATCAGAAGTACCTCGACTTATTCGCCTGGACGGAACTGATACAGTCTTCACCTGAAGCCATCGATAAAAGCGTCTATTCAATTGCCTCTGGTGCTTACCGCAAAAACAACATTACGACTTTGGAGATAAGATTTAACCCGATGAAAAGGAACCGGGGCGGAGAAAGGGATTTGGACCATATCATCTTGGCCGCCATCCACGGCATGGAGAGAGCGATGCTGGCCTATCCGCTAAGAGCCGGTTTGATAATCTGTTTTGACAGGTCATTTGACTCTAAATTGAATACCATCTTAGCCCGCAAAGCCATAAAATATGCTAAAAGGGGTGTGGTGGGCATTGATTTGGCAGGACCGATCAGTAAATCATTTGATGTTTCTTCTCTGGTGCCATTGATTAATGATTGCCGCAAGAGCGGTCTGGGGGTTACCATCCATACAGGAGAGGCCACCGGGGCGGATGAGGTCAGAAAAGTGGTAGAGCTCCTCTCACCTGACCGGATCGGGCACGGAGTCAGATCAACGGAAGACGACAGTCTTTTGGATATTTTGAGGGAACGGGGAACTGTTTTGGAGATTTGTCCCAGTTCCAATATCCATACCGGAGTGGTGTCAGACCTGGTTAAATTCAGGGAGATTTTCCTGCGGCTGAAAAAACACCGGGTTTTATTTACCGTCAACACCGACGGACCGGAGATGCTGATGACTAATCTGAAAAACGAATATCAACTTTTGGAAAAAAATAATATTTTAAGCAGGGAAGATTTGTTGTCGGCCACCAAAGTTGCCAAAAAAGCCAGCTTTATCAAAAATGGATAATTCTAATTATTACGGTCAAAAAATCTTACCTTCTGAAGGCTTAACTTTCGATGACGTTCTGCTGATACCTAATTACAGCCAAATAAAAAGGGATGAGATCGATGTTTCCGTCAAATTAACCGACGGCATAAAACTTGGCATACCGATGATGTCAGCTCCGATGGATACGGTTACAACTTCAGCGATGGCTATAGCCTTAGGTAAACTTGGGGGTTTGGGAGTAATCCACCGTAACATGACTATTGAGGATCAAAAACAGGAAGTAATTAAAGCCAAGAGAGAGTCTGTTTTTGTAGGAGCGGCTGTTGGTATCGGCCAAGATTTGGCAGAAAGAGCAGCCTCTTTGGTTGCCTCAGGCACTGATGTTTTGGTCATTGACAGCGCCCACGGCTATTCAAAATGGGTGATTGAAGCAACACAATTTATCTCTAAAAAATATCCGAATGTTGCCCTTGTTTCCGGTTCGATTGCTACTTCTGCGGGAGCCAAAGCCATAATTGAAGCCGGAGCTGACGCTCTTCGGGTCGGGATGGGTCCCGGCTCCATCTGTTCGACCAGAATTGTGGCCGGTATGGGAGTGCCGCAAATTACAGCTATATTAGAAACCGTTTCCATCGCTAAAAAATATAACATACCTGTTATTTCTGACGGAGGTTTGCGCTTCTCCGGAGATATTGTCAAAGCGCTTGCCAGTGGGGCTTCTGCTGCTATGTCCGGTTCACTATTGGCGGGTACTTTGGAGACTCCCGGTAAAATAGAAACTTATGAAGGAAAGAAGTATAAACCCTATCGGGGGATGGGTTCGCTAGCTGCTATGAAACAAGGCTCAAGCGCCCGTTACGGACAGGAATACAGGAAGGGACAGGAGAAAAAATTGGTAGAGGAAGGAGTCGAAGGCCTGGTGCCTTTCAGGGGAACTGTCGAAGAAGTTGTTGCCCAACTTGTTGGCGGTCTTAAATCAGGCATGTATTATGCCGGTGTTAAAACAATAGAAGAACTCCGGGAAAAAACGCGTTTAATGAAAGTCACCCAGGCTTCTCTTGCCGAAAGCCATCCGCACGATATTTTAATTAAAAAATGATCTTAATTGTTGATTTCGGATCCCAAACAGCCCATCTGATCGGCAGAAGAGTCAGGGATTTGGGAGTTGAAGTAAGAATCGTCCTGCCGAAAGAGGCTGTTTCGGCCGTAAATAAATTCAAACCCAAAGGCATTATTCTTTCCGGCGGTCCCTCGTCAGTTTATGCGTCCAAAGCCCTTTTGATAGACCGGAAAATATTTAATTTCCCCATCCCCGTTTTAGGCATCTGTTACGGCTTACAGCTGATGGCTCATCAGTTAGGCGGAAAAGTCGCTCCCGGAAAGAAAAAGGAATACGGACCGACAATCTGCCAAATCAAAACTGATAACTTATTATTTAAGGATTTGCCGCCATCTTTAAAAGTCTGGATGAGCCATTTTGACCAGGCAGTCAAACCTCCAAAAGGAGCTAAAATCTCAGGTTCCACCCTCTCGGTTAAGATCGCTGCTTTGGCTGATGATGACCATAAACGTTACGCCATTCAGTTCCATCCGGAAGTCCATCATACGGAAAAAGGCAATAAAATCCTGGCCAACTTCGTTTTCAAAATCTGCCATGAAAAGTCTGAAATCAAAACTTGGGATGTTCAGTCAATGATTGAAGACATCAGAAAAAAAATCGGCAGTCAAAAAGCGGTTTGCGCTCTTTCCGGCGGTATAGATTCCACAGTAGCTGCCGCTTTGACATACCGGGCGATTGGGGACAGGCTGGTCTGTTTTTATGTGGATACCGGCTTGATGCGGGAAGGCGAGACTGGAGAAATTGTCAAAAATTTCCGCAGGCACTTTCCTTTTAAAGTTGAAGTTATCAAAGCCGAGGAAATTTTTCTGAAAAACCTGAAAAGGGTGACTGATCCGGAAGAAAAAAGAAGAATAATCGGAGAAACTTTCATTCGGGTGTTTGAGAAAAATGCGGAAAAAATCGGGGCTAAATTCCTGGTTCAGGGCACTATTTATCCCGATGTCATCGAAAGCCAAGGGACAGAGCACGCCGAAAAAATAAAAACCCATCACAATGTCGGCGGACTCCCTGAGAAGCACAACTTTAAAATAATCGAACCTCTGAGAATGTTTTACAAAGACGAAGTCAGGCAGCTGGCTGAAAAAATGAAGATTCCGGATATTTTTATCCACCGTCATGTTTTCCCGGGCCCGGGGCTGGCTGTCAGAATCATCGGAGAGGTCACCGGGGAAAAATTGGAGATTTTAAGGAAAGCGGACTCAATTGTGGTTGAGGAAATTAAAAAAGCCAAGTTATATGAAAAAATTTGGATGGCTTTCGCCGTCTTCACCGGGGTGAAATCTACCGGAGTGACGGGGGATGAAAGGAAATATGGGGAAACGATTGCCGTCCGGGTGATTGAGTCGAAGGATACCATGACGGCTGACTGGGTTAAGCACCTGTCATCTTAAATCGTTTCCAATTTGAAAATGAAAGCGATTAATTGGACTATCCAGTAGGCGGCAAATATCACAAAAAAACCGATGATGGCATAAGTTATTTTATTTTTAGCTGAAGCGGCTTTTTTGGGATCTCCCAAAGAGGTCAGGAATTCGAAACCTCCCCAGATCAAATAAGCCAGGAGGATCAGGCCGGCGATCGGTAAAATTATGGGAATGGCGTTATTGAGCAGCGAGGAAAGATTGGTGAATTTACTGTTGTCTAAAGGTCCTTCAATAACAGTGGTAGCTCCGGGTAAACGAAGGTCTTGGACAATCTGCATAAATTTATCTTAACACAGTAATTTAAGGAACAAAACCAGGTATCTCCAATATATCTATAGCGATAATTTTCAAAAGGAAAAGGGAGAAAATCAATAGTAAAAGCCCGGAAAGGGATGAGACAATGATTTCTTTGGCCATAGCCACTTTTTCCGGATTGCCTCCTGATGTCAGATAAAGGAAGGCGCCGTAAAGGAAATAGAGAAAAGCTACCGCTCCGGCAAATTTCAGGCCAATCCCGTAAATAAATTCGGTCACAAACCCTCCCAGGTCTGTTGAAATACACCCCACCGCCGTCCAAATCCCGGTTCTTCCGTACTCTCCATTTTCGTTTACCATACAATCAAGGCAGTCACCCTGAAATTGTGGATCAACCTGATCACACAATGCTCTCAATGTTGGTAAAGGTTCGGGAGGGGGAGCTTTTGGGGAGGGCGGTAAGCATTGCGGGCAAGTGACGCATTCCGGATGAGTGCATTTGTAGGCATGTTTTTCACCACATTCACTGCAGAAAGGATCAATCGTCGGCGTCGGCGATGGCTCCGGTTGGCAGCAGACAATCTTTACTCCCTGGCAAATTCCTTCACCGGGCGCGACAGGATACTTACATTCATCAATATTCACGCATGTATTAGGTTCATTACAGAAAAATGTTCCTATTGGATGAACAGTGAAAGTGGCTGTGGCAATGACCTGTGTCAGATCTTTTACCAGCTCAATAGTGTGTTGTTCTCCGCCCGGTTTTGTAGATTGTGGTTTGAGAGTAAAGACAATGGGATTAGGTTTCCAGTCAAAAAGATTACCTTCATCCCTGTATTGAGGATCTCCAGAATTCAAATGGTAATTATCTAAATTTATCTTCCGAGATAATGGAATTTGGGAATTATCAGCGAAGGTTATTTTTACATCCCAATCAGAGCTGGCATCATATAGGCCGTTAGTTGAAGTCACTTCAATTTTTACATCAATCGGCTTCTCTATAATCCGATAATGCCCTATGCATAAATCGAAATCGGGTTGATTTCCGGGATGTACTCTGAGAAAAAAGGATTTGATACCTTCAGTTCCAACAAATGGACAAATAAGACTGGTATCTATATAAGGACGTTCGTCCGAGACAAGTGAATTTGGTGAATTTAATGAGAGATTTTCGTGCCCTCTATTTGAACATAATGCGGGAGATAAAGGGTATGTATCTACATTCGTTTCCAATAGGTCAGGAGTTCCGTCAGAATCTGTATCAGGATATATCTTCTGAATTAAATCTTTATCAGGAATTTTACTTAAATCAAATGAAAATTTTACCCTGCTTGCAATACCTTGGAAAAGGTCATTTGTGCCCGGAGTTTTACAATCAATCGGATCAATGCATTCCACTTTGAATCCGCAGGCATCATCCTCAAAAGGGGGCTGAGCAATAACCTTATAAGGGTTTATCAGGATTAAAAACTGGAAAAAAAATGCCAAAAGAAATATTTTTAGAATTTTCATTTAGGTGAAGCCGGGGATGTTCAGGATATCGACCCCGACGACTCGAAGGAGGAAAATGGCAAAGAGGATGATGAGGATCCCCAGGATTGAGGAGACAATCAGATCCTTGCCGTTTTTCAGCTTTTCCGGGTTTCCAGAGGAAGTCAGGACCATTCCGCTTCCGGCTAAAACCGCCAGGAAAGCAATACCGCCGGCCATGGAAAAAACAATCGTCAGAAGCTGCTGGACATAATCCGCGGGATTGGTTGAGAAGCAACCCAGGACAGTATAATAGGTATGTTCTTTAGGAAGGCCGCTAGTGGCGTCATAAAGGCATTTTTGGCAGGCATCCCAATCGGAGGGTTTGGGATTTATGTCGCGGTTGCACCAGCCGCAAAGGTCACAGGTGGGTATGCCGGTAGGTGTGGGCGTCTGCGCCACCACAGGTGTTATAATAAATATGGAAAGAGCAAACGATAAAAACAGAACCAGAAAAAACCTGGGCATTAAATCCAGTGTATACCGATTGCATTTAAAAATGCAATCGAGTATATACTCGATCGTCTGGAAACTTTAATTCATTAACGATCGGTATAACAGAAACGGAAATCCATTCTCAACCAATGCTTCGTAAATTGAAAATAATCATCATTCCCTTCTTCATTATTCTTTATTCATTATTCTTTATTCAAAGTGTTCAGGCCGATGAGCTTTCCGAAATCGAAAAAAAACTGGCTGATTTAAAACACGCTCTTCAACTGTCAGTTTCGGCAACATCCCCTTTGGAAAAAAATCTGGACAAACTGAAAACAAATTTAGCTGATATCCGGAACCGGATCAAACTGACTGAAGCTGAAGTGGAACGCAAGGAAAAGGAGGTAGCCGAAGGTGAAGATCTTTTGGGGGTTGCCCAGGAACTGTTAAGCGATAAGGTCAGGCAGATTTATATCACCTCTTCCCAATTTTACAGTCAAAGGCTGCTGCTTTTTTTGGGTAAAAATCTGACTGAAGCAGTCAGGGAATTCGGCTATCAGAAAAAAGTCATTGAAAACGACAGAGATACGATTGTGAAAGTTGTCTTGTATATCAAGGATTTGGAACAGAAGAAAGCTGATCTGGAAAAGGAAAAATTGAGACTGGCGGCTGTCAAGAAAGAAACAGATGAGCAGGCCTCATTCCTTGCCGGAGAAATAGAAGGGGCCAAAAAATACCAAAAGGTTCTATCATCGCAGATTGCCCAGCTCTCTACCCGCCAGCAGCAGCTTTTGGCACAAAAACTGTCCAGTTTGGGATTACCGACTTCTCTGGGGGGAGGACCGTTATATTGTACTGATGACCGCAAACTTGATCCGGGTTTCCGGCCGGCTTTTGCCTTTTTTACTTACGGCATTCCCCACCGGGTAGGTCTTAACCAATACGGAGCTTACGGCAGAGCCAAAACAGGCCAATCCTATAAAGACATACTCAATGCCTATTACCAGGGTATCAGCTTCGAAAAAAAGGACCCGAATATGAAGATAAAAGTGGCCGGATACGGAGAAAAATCGCTGGACGATTATCTGTTGGGCATTTATGAAATGCCCGGGGACTGGCCGCTGGAAGCTCTTAAAGCACAGGTGGTGGCCGCCCGTTCTTATGCCTTGGCCTACACAAATAACGGGGCTAATGAAATTTGTACAACCCAGGCCTGCCAGGTCTATAAAGGCGGCAATAAAGGCGGTAATTGGGAGAATGCGGTAAGAGAAACCAGCGGAGAAGTCATCATGCATAACGGGGAGGTTGTTAAAGCCTGGTATGCTTCCACCTTCGGCGGCTACTCTTTTACTTCCGGAGATGTCTGGGGGTCAGACCGCGGCTATACCAAAAGGATGAGGGACACCAATGGCGATGTCAGCAGTTTTACTGATCTTACCGACCGGGCTTATGACCGTGAATCACCCTGCTTTTATGCTGCGCAGGGTTTTCGGACAGAATATGCCAAAAGCGCCTGGCTTAAAGTTGTGAATTAAAGGCAAGAGGCGGTACTCCATACAATTCAATTTCCGAAGTCAGTGTCGATTGGGATAAAGGAACAGGCAGAGTGACTTCGGTCAGAGTTTCGGGAGATGCGGGCACGAACAGTTTTGAAGCAGTAGAATTTAAGAACTTTTTCAACCTGCGGGCTCCTGCCAACATTCAGATAGTCGGTCCGTTGTATAATACTGAGAGAAAGTAGATTGCTGTGCCCGATATCTTTGTCGCCCGTCCAGGAAAAAAAAATACTGTTGCCAAAGTGACGGCTCCCAAAATTAAGCCAAATCGCGACCTTTCCTCATTTTTGTTCATGCCTGACGGCATGCGTTTTGAAACGCAGGAACCCGGGGAAGTTATTATCCTTCTTCTCCGCCGTCATGGCGTCACCAACCTTCCCTGGCTGTTGACCGGGTTAGCCCTGATTATTTTTCCGGTCATAATATTGCCGCTTATATTAATTAACCGGACTGTACCGGCGGCACCTCCTTTTTTATTCAACTCCATTATCCTCCTGTGGTACCTTTTTACTTTCAGTTATCTTTTGGTGAATTTCATCCTTTGGTACTTTACCGTTTCCATCGTCAGCAATGAAAGAATCATCGATATAGACTTTCTAAATGTTTTGCATAAAAAATTCTCTGAAACCAGAATCGCCAAAGTCGAAGATGTCACTCAAAGAACAGGCGGATTCATCCAGGCATTTTTCAATTACGGTGATGTTTTTGTCCAGACAGCAGCCAACGAACAGGTCTTCCAGTTTCATGCGGTACCCCAACCTGATGAAGTTGTCAGGATTATTAATCAATTAATGGGTAAAGAGGAAGAGGAGAATGAAAATAAATGAATCCAGATGATTTTATCAGCGGACTGTTTAACCAGCTGCCC
>Ga0075692_142_pt1 | contig 6772 bp, 8 predicted proteins | sample RifGroA2_FD_67693 | JGI IMG/M metagenome (GOLD analysis project Ga0075692, IMG submission 67693) | Microgenomates (Gottesmanbacteria) bacterium GW2011_GWA2_42_18
AGTGCCGTTTTCTTTGGCAATGGCATCAACCTCATTTATTATGGCCGTAAATTGTTCAACGGCATAATTAACTTTTTGATCATTTTCATCCATAAAAGCCGTAAAAAAATCGGGTTTAGAGACGGCCAATGACAGCAGGTTCGGATTGAGGCCTCCGCTTAAATATAAATCAAGCAGATCGCTGCTGATTCTGGTTTCAATGCTGATTATTTCCTCATCCCCCAGATAATTTATGAATGCTTTCAAGCTTGATAAATTGGCCGATCTGATGTCAATGACCTTATAAGGAGTCAGCAATGAATAAAAAAAAGGATACATTCCCGCCAAAAAATTTCCTAATTTTACCGTCCTTCCAGAAAATCCACCCCTGATGCCTGAACTGTGGTCAATTTTTTCCAGAAGTTTTTTCCTGATGTTATCGCTTTTTTGGTTTAGAGAAGCTTTCTTTTCGGGATATATTATGAGCTGTCCGATATCGTCTCCTTCAACGATACCTAAGAGAAGAATGTCCGGATCATAAAGCGGAACATATTTATTAATAATCTCCAGATATTTATATGGATTTAAACCAGGCTGGCCCAAATTGAAAATTTCCACCTTTTTTTCCATAAAGCGTCTGCCTAATACCTTTTCCAGTTGGGTTGTCCAGATATCCTTCTCGTTTGATCCGGCTCCGAATGTAAAAGAATCCCCTACGGCTAAAATTCTGATCGTATTGACAGCTTTGGGTTTCGGGTATTCGCGTCCGCGAAAACCCAGGGAATTGGTTTTGGCCAGATAGCTAAATTCCGGACCCTTATAAAAAGCACTGCTATTGGCAGGTAAAACAAAATTATTCTCGAATACCTGTTGTTTTTCGGCAGAATAGAAGTTTTGTAATGCTTTATCCGTCAAAAAAAGTAAAGTCAGACATATAAACGGAAGCAAAACAAAGAGCGCGATTTTTCTCCGAAGCATTTTTACTGTTATAACACTTTTAAAAACGGAAAAACAGGAATTAATATAAGAAATAGGTTTTTTGCCTCGTTTGTGGTAAAATAACCATCATCATATGTCTGAAGGATCACCCTGTATTCGCTGCGGAAAATTAAGAATTGTAGCCAAAACCTGGCAGGAAGAGGTCAATGGAGCTAAAGTCACGGTCACCCAGACAGTCTGTCCTGATCCGGAATGCCAGAAGATAGTTGAAAGTGAGCTGAAAAAGAAAATGGAGAAAATAGCCAATATCCAAAAAGAATCCCAGGAACGCCGGTCGAGAATAAGACGCGGCCGCAAACAGGCTAACAAATAATCCGCTGGTTTTTTGTTTTTCAAATGACTTATAATGAAAACGTATGGATAAGTCTAATGAAAAATATTTATCCGAACATCCGGATTTGAATCAGACTCTCTTTTCCTGGAAAAGCCCCTCGCACCCGTATAAAAAAAGAAGCAGGATTTTTTACCAGACTGTAGCTGCTTTTTCTTTCCTGATGATAGTTATCGTTTTTTTCCTGCATGAATTTTTGCTGATAGGCGTAATTTTATCAGTTGCATTTGTGGTATATGTCATTTCCAGTGTGCCTCCTGTGGAAATAGAACATAAGATATTACCCATCGGCTTTGATAATGCCGGACGTGTCTTCCGCTGGCAGGAACTTAGCTCTTTCTGGTTTGATAAAAGATGGAATCAGGATATTTTGGTTATACAGACGCATTATGCGCTGCAGCCTCAATTACAGGCTGTAATTGTTGAAAAAACGCAGGAGAAACTCAAAAACCTGCTGGGTAAATACCTCTTATATGTGGAAAAACCGCCGAAGATAACTGTCGATAAAATGACGGATTGGATGATGGAGAAAATCCCCTTGGAATCAGCTTCCTAACCGCTTTTAAAAAAGATATAATATACCCCGGACTTAAGTCCCCGTAGCTTAATGGATAGAGCGACAGCTTGCGGAGCTGTAGGTTGCGAGTTCGACTCTCGCCGGGGACGCCATTTTTGAAGAGGAGGGTTGGAAGGATGCCGGAGCGGTTAAACGGCCAGGTCTCGAAAACCTTGGGGGTCGAAAGGCTCACGCGAGTTCGAATCTCGCTCCTTCCGCACAAAAAACATTAATAGACATTTTGGTAGTGGCTAAGGCGGAGAAGATCAGAGGCTGGATCTAGGAGTATCGCAATAACGTCAATACGGCAGGGCAAGTTTTTACCTTCCATATAAATTTCCCCCATTTTCCGGATCTGATTCAGTTTCCTTTTGCTGACCATTTCTTCGGGGGTGCCGAACCGGTTTCCGGTTTTCGCTTTGACTTCCACAAACACCAAAGTTTCACCGTCTTTAACAATAATGTCTATTTCGCCGAAGCGGTTGGAAAAATTACGTTTGACAATCGTATAACCTTTTTTTATCAGGGCGCGGGAGGCATATTCTTCAGCTTTGCTTCCTACAATTCTATTAAACTTCTTCATATATTCTGCTTGTACTGCAACGCTTCCGCCATATGGAGAGGCAGAATTTTGCGGGAATTTTCCAGATCGGCAATCGTCCTGGCGACTTTTATCATTCGGAAGTAACTGCGGGCTGAAAGATTAAATTTATCGGAGGCGATTTTCAGCAGATTTTCCGCTTCTCCGGTTAAATAGCAGTATTTTTTGACCTCGCTGTTTCTCATTTGGGAATTGGTGTAAATAGAAATAGCGGCAAAGCGTTTTGTCTGAATTTGACGGGTTTTTAATACTAGATATTTAGCTTCTTTAGAGGTAATTTGCCCGCTTTGTTTTTTATCGGTCAGTGACAGTTTTTCCGTTTCGACCGAGGCGACTGTTACCGATAGATCAATCCTGTCGATAATCGGCCCGGAAATACGGTGATGGTATTTGGCAATCAGCCTTTCGCTGCATTTGCATTCTTTTTTCGGATGGCCTAAATAACCGCAGGGACAGGGATTGACAGCGGCTATCAGGGTAAAACTGGCCGGATAACGGACATGCCCTTTGGCCCGGACAATCTCGATCGCCCCGTCTTCCATCGGTTGCCGCAGACTTTCCAGAACACCTCTTTGGAATTCAGGCATTTCATCCAAAAACAAAACTCCCAAATGGGCCAGACTGACTTCGCCCGGAAGCGGATTACTGCCTCCGCCGATAAGACCGGCTGCGGAAACTCCATGGTGGGGAGATCTGAAAGGCCGTTTTTGGATAAGGGATTCTCCCGGAGAAATAAGCCCGGCTACGGAATAGACGCGTGTGACTTCCAAAGCTTCATGGGAAGTCAAAGGCGGCAGGATTCCGGGAAGGGCTCTGGCCAGCATGGTTTTGCCGGTACCGGGAGGTCCCCACATCAAAAGGTTATGGCCTCCGGCAGCCGCGATCACTAATGCTCTTTTAGCCAATTCCTGTCCGGCAACTTCCTTTAAGTCAAAGTCAGCCTGCAAATCTTCTTTAAGCTTTTTAGCAGATGTGCGTTTCAGGGGAGAAATAATTTTTTGGCCGGTAATATGCCTGACAAGCTGGGGCAGAGTTTTAACAGCCAGTTTTTTTATACCCGTAACCATACTGGCTTCATTTGCAGAAGGAAAAGGCACTACTATTTCAGACAGCCTCTTTTTTTGGGCAAATAAAGCCAGAAGCAGAATTCCTCTGGTTGGTCTCAGCATGCCGTCCAATGAAAGCTCTCCGTAAAAATACACCCGGGCTAAATTTATTTTCGAATCCATTGAAAGTTGGCCGGAAGCCAATAAGACACCTACGGCAATCGGCAAATCATAGGCTGCACCGTCTTTCGGTAAATCAGCAGGGGCTAAATTGACGGTTATTTTTTTCGAAGGAAATTCGAGGCCGGAATTAATGATGGCTGTTTTGACACGTTCCCGGGCTTCCTCAACCGCTTTGCTGGCCAGCCCCACAATGGTAAAACCGGGAAAACCGCTCTCAGCCACATCTACCTCGACAGTCACCGGTACTGTTTCTAAACCGATATTGGCAATGGAAGCGATTTTAGCCAGCATTATTTACAAAATACTTGCCGTCCCTTTCCGTTAAAGATCCCTCGAGTGTCAATAGCGACAATTGGGCTCCTATCTCGGAAATATTTTTATTCATTTTTCTGGCAATTTCATTAGCGGTCAAAGATTCATTTTCCAGAAGATTAAGGAGAGGATCAGAACCATAATCAATTTTCAGGTTAACGGAATTCCCGAGCCACATTTGGGCCAGTCCGGCAGCAATCAGCGCATTCGTCCCTTCTGAGGTACGGCTGGTGATCGGTCCGGGTACCGCCCAGATTTTCCTTTTTAATTTAGCTCCCAATCGGGCTGTAATCAGGGCGCCGCTTTTAGCAGCGGCTTCAACGACGATGATTTCATCCGCAAGAGCGGCCACGATTCTGTTGCGGGTGGGAAAGGTCCAGAGAGTCCCTTGCTGTTCTTCCCATTCAGAGAGGATCAGGCCTTGGCTTTTAATAATTTTTTCGGCAAGCTTGATGTCGCTGCCCTTGAACGGTAAATTTATACCCCAGCCCAGGACAGCGATTGTTTTACCGCCGTTTTCAATACATAATTCATGGGCATATTGGTCAACCCCGTACATAAAACCGGAGATGACTGTCTTACCTTCAAAAACCAGGCGGGGCACAATGGTTTCAAGAGCCCTTCTGCCGTATTCGGTCATGCGCCGGCTTCCGACAACGGCAACGCAATTCCAGAAAATATCCGCTTTGAGGCTGCCCAGAGAAAAAAGTTTTTTAGGGGGAGAGGCTAATTCTTTAAGTCGGAAAAGTTCGGGAATTTTCCGCCACTCAAGTTCTGCAGCACGACCCATGTAACCAGAATATCACACTTGACATTTAAAAAAAGAATAATTAAAACTCCCTTTATCTTCATTTGATATATAATATTCCCAACTTCAATTCTGCTGAAAGGGGCAGTTGAAGCCAAATTTTATGCAAAGGGAATTTTCGGCAGGCGGAGTAGTCTATAAAATGGAAAACGGTCAGCGTATTTGGCTGGTCGCCCAGCATTCACAGCATAAAGGTTGGGTTTTCCCTAAAGGCTTAATCGGAGATCATAAATTGCGGGAAACTGGTCGGGAAACTGCCGTCAGGGAAGTGACGGAAGAAACCGGAATTACCGGCAGAATTATCGAGAAATTGAAACCGGTCACCTATTTTTATACCTGGCAGGGGGAAAAAAGATTTAAAACAGTAACCTATTTCCTGATGGAATATGTTTCAGGAGATACAGCTGATCATGATTGGGAAATGTCACAAGTGGAATGGCTGCCGGAAGAAAAAGTCATAGAGAGGTTAAGTTTCAAATCAGACAAAATTGCTTTTGAGGAAGCTTTGGAAAAAGTTGCCCCTGTAGGCTAACGGATAGACCGCAGGATTCCGGATCCTGATGTGTGGGTTCGATTCCCGCCAGGGGCGCAACGTAAGATCCGCCAGCTGGCGGATCAACGTTGCTGAAACGTTTAAATTTTCAGTCAGAAAATTTATTACGTTTCGCCATAAGATATGAAATCTTCCACCATTGATTTTCTCTTTGAAGCGGCCGCCTTAAAAAGACTGCATAGGACCGGCTGGCAGATACTGGGGGGCGGAAACACAGAATCAATTGCCGAGCATTCATTTATGGTGGCCGTTATCGCTTACGTAATGGCAGTAGGTAGAAATTTAAATCTAGAAAAAATTCTGATGATAGCACTTTTCCATGATTTCGAAGAAACCCGGACAGGTGATGTTTATAAACTGGCTGATTTATATACAGATTCAAATAAAGGGAAAGCAATCCGAAAGTACTTATCGAAAGCGGCAATCAGAATGCCGGAGAGTGGTTAAAAGCCAATTTGGAATCTTTAAAAACCGAAACAGCTCAGGAATTGGGGAAAGCTTTAGTTAAATCCAATTCCCAAAACTGGTGGAAAAAACAACGGAAAACCCTGCATGATCTGATGGTAGAGAAGTAAAAAAAGGGAGGAGTCGGATAGTGGTTCATTCCACACGCTTGGAAAGCGTGCGCCGCAAGGCTCGTGGGTTCGAATCCCACCTCCTCCGCCTTCGCCTCGCTGAAGTCCCGATTTTATCGGGACGAAAGCGGGCTTCGCCTGTTCAGCTCGGCTTCGACGAGATAAAATCCGCTATTAGTTCGCCGTAGCTTTACGCGAAGGTGACTATCAGATCTATCATGTCATGTATAGTTGGGTATAATTAAAGCATGTTTTGGTATGTTTATATACTGAAATGCAATGACGAAAGATTCTATATTGGTTGCACACAAGATTTAAAAGACAGAATGATTCGACACCAAAAAAGTCAAGTACCTGCTACAGTAGAAAGATTACCAGTTAAACTTATTTCCTACTTCGCTTTTTCCAATAAATATACTGCATTCAATTTTGAAAAGTATCTTAAATCCGGTTCAGGAAGAGCATTTCTGAAGAAACATAATATAATTACTAATAGTTAAAAGAGTCTAGATCACTAAAATGAGTAAAAAAATTCTTATATTTGATTTTGATGGAACTATTGCTGATTCAAGAAACATAATTTTAGAAACTATCAACAAACTAAGTGAAAAGTATGGGTATAAATCTATTCAAAACGGGAATATTGAAGAACTCAGAAATAAAACAATTAAAGAATTATTTCAAATATTAAGAATTCCCTGGATAAAATTACCACTACTTCTTATTGATATTGTCAAGTACCCGTTTCTTTAGACGGTATGTCTCTTTCTTTTCTCCGACGGTTTCATTTTGAGAACTGAGTGAATACGTTTGTTATTGTAATAATATA
>Ga0075692_152_pt1 | contig 5591 bp, 6 predicted proteins | sample RifGroA2_FD_67693 | JGI IMG/M metagenome (GOLD analysis project Ga0075692, IMG submission 67693) | Microgenomates (Gottesmanbacteria) bacterium GW2011_GWA2_42_18
GGAGGGGGTTGTGGAACTGCCTGTACAGCGACCGCTGACTGTCAGGCCGGATTTACTTGCATAGGGACAAATGTATGCTGGAATGATACTAAATGTAGTTCGGGAGATCCAACTGCCACTCCAATTCCAACCGCAACTCCAGTTCCGGCACGTCCGGCCCTTTGTCAGTCGGCAACAATTTCCAAAACTTCATTGGTCCCAGATGATAGTTTAACCATTACTTCAACCGCCAATACCTCCGATATTAAAACATTTACTTATGGTTTTTATAACTTAGACAATCTTTACGGGCCAAATAATCCAAAACCAATCTTTTTTACTGCTGACACTCATTATATACGCTCTGACAGTACAACTCCTCCGGTCACGACTAATTCTATCACCGTTACTTATGATAGATTAAATAAACCGGATTTAAACTGGAATAGTCAAAAACCTATAAAAATTCAAGTTAATGCTTATTTTACCAACAGTGAGGGAAAATTTTCTGCACCAGATGCTAACTGTGTTGTTCAATTTAACATTAGTTCAGCACCAACCGCCACTCCAATTCCAACCGCAACTCCGGTCCCCGGCTGTCTTTGTAATACCGATGGCAGTTGTGCGTCTGTTTGTGCTTTTGATAAATTTGCCGCTCCAATTACCTATGCTAATCCAATTAAATGTTCTTTATCCGACTCCCTTTTTCCCACCCCTCCTTCTGATAAAAACAGCTGGTGCCAAAGAAATATGAGAACCAAAGGCGACGCCGACGGCAATGGGACTATTAACAATATGGACTATTTTTATTATATTTCAGCAGTTGTAGGAGGTAAAATCCCGGTGACTGTCAACCCTGATTTTGATGGTGATGGTGCAGTCAGCAATCTTGATCGAGAGATAGTTATTAAGACATTAAATCCATGAGAAAAGAACTGCCAAAAATCATTACTATCTTTTTTATTACGGTCGGAGTGGTTTTATTGGGTTTAAATTTTATATTTTTCGGTCAGGCGCCTAAGTCAAAAGCAGCCGGCGAAACAATCAGTTATGTTTTTGATCCCTCCGCAGTCAACCAAACCAGCGGTGATTTTACAACCAGCGTCAAAATCAAACCTTCAGTTGATATGACTATCCGTGGTTATCAGTTTGAGATCGCCTTTGACAAAACCAAGATTCAGTTTAAAAATATTCAGTATAAAACCGGAACCGTCAGCGCCGGCGTGGGAGATGATGATTCAAAAGCATCTATTATCAATCAAAATGGCAAGATTAAAGTAGTGGGTGAGATTCAGTCGGCCACCGGTCAAATCATATTGGCAAGCCAAAACACCGAAGTAGTAATCGTCAGTTTTACTGCCAACTCATCACAGTCGTCCTCCGTCACCACAGGCGCCACCGACGCCAAATTTTTTATGATTAAAGCCGATTACAGTTTGTTTGAGGTACCGTCAGCCGGTCAGGTAAGTTTTTCCGTTAACGGTGGCGGGCCGACCCTGACACCAGCGCCGACGGTTACTCCCGGCGGGCCGACCTTGACGCCAACGCCAACCGGTGGCACCGGCAATGCTAACTTGATAATGAAACTGAAGTTTCAAGGAATCATAAAAAAACCAGCGACCGACGCTCTAAACAAACTCAGTGTCAAAGTTAAATTGTTAAATGGAACAACAGGGCAGGAAACAGCTTATCAAACCGCTGAATTTACTGCTGACAATCAGGGAATCTGGTCGGGTAATACCAGTTTTAATATTGACGTCAACGCCAAATATATTTTATATGTCAAAGGCCCTTATCATATCCAGAAAAAAATCTGTGATACTGGGCCAACCGAAACAGCCGGAGGCACTTACCGTTGTACTAAAGGCAACATCGCCTTAAAAAATGGGGATAACGACCTTAATCTTTCTGGAATTGTCTTACTATCCGGCGATCTTCCTGATCAAGATGGGAGTGTTACTGCCTATGATACCTCCCTTATTTACAATAATCTCGGGAAGGATAATGATAAATGCGATGTTAATCGCGATGGTAGATGTGACACTCAAGACTTTTCATTAGTGATAGCGGCTTTATCAGTTAAGAATGATGAACTATAGAACTAGAAAATAGCTGATAGAAAATAGAAGATAGTTGTAGAAGATAGAAATTAGAAGTTAGATAAATAAATCAGAGACATGGAAAAAAACAAAGTTTTTGTTTATCTTTTAATAATTTTTTTTGCCGCTTTTGTTGGTACAGGGATTTTTTTAGTGGTGAATAACAAAAAAACTACTATCAATGAACAAGCCGCCTCAACCTCGATTATCCCAACCACCGAACCAACTCAAGGATCATTAAATTTAAAACTATTTGGAAACGAGAAAATTTCCTTATTGACAGGACAAGAGCTAAGCATTGATCTAATCGCCGACTCCAATGAAAAAAATATTGTTGGTTATGATCTGGTTCTATCCTATGATCCCTCTTCCTTTGACTTTGTTAAAGCGACGTCGGATTTAGTCGATTTTAAAATCTATTCATATAAAAAAGATAGTTATCTTAGTTTGTTGGCCACCAAAATTCTTCAAAGTCAAACAACATCGGTTTTTGCCCAGACAAAAATCGCCAGTTTAGTTTTTAAACCGCTGAAAGCCGGTAAATTTATTTTTTCTTTAAAATCTTTAATCGGTAAAGACAGGACCGATCTGGTCACCGATAAAACCGAAGTTCTTAATCCTAAGCTGAATGAATTAGAGATTGAAGTTTTTTGAAAAAATGAATGAAAAAAGTCTTAAAAATTATTTTACTGCTATTGATTTTTTTTCTCAGCTCTCCTTTATTATTTAACCCGGCTTGGGCCGGTTTTTTTAAGTTTGATAAAACGACTGTCTCGGTTGCCAATGGAGAAACTTTTCAAATTGCCGTCACGGTTGATCCGGGGAGCGACGCTTTAAACTCGGTTGATGCTTATGTGACCTTCGACTCAACAGTTTTAAAAGCAACGGCAGTGACGGCCGGCAGTCTTTTTCCGACCGTTTCCAATGATATCTCAACGAGCGGCAAAGTTTACATCGCCGGGATGGTCAATGATCCGGCTTCATCAATTTCGGCAGCTGGCACTTTGGCGACGATTACTTTTCAAGGATTAAAAGATGGATCCGTCACCTTAGCTTTTGATTGCAACACTTCAAAAATTATTAAAAATGATATTAATGCCTCCAATGTGATTGTGCTAAAATTTGCTATACCAGGGATGATATTATTAATATTGGGGAGTGTTTTAAGGCTAGTACTTTAAAAATTTCTAATTTTTAATTACTAATTTCTAATCAATTTCAAATTTCTAATATCTAATTTCTAAACGTTTTATAATTAAAAATTAAGATTTAAAAATTGAATAAAAATTTAAAATTTAAAATTTGAAATTGAGAATTAATTATGAACAATCCCGCTACTAAAAAAATCCTTGCTGTTGTCATTGGCGTAGTAGTTTTTGTTGGACTGGTATTTTTATATTTTAGCGTATTTGGTACCAGAGCGGCTGATTTTGAACCGCGCGATGTGGTCGTTTCCAACATCGAAAAAAATTCTGTTCGGGCCACTTGGGCAACCGGCGTTGATACCCAAGGAGTAGTTGAATATGGAACAACGCCCACGGCCTTGAATTTTTTCGCTCCGGAGGCGACCAAAGGCAAGACTCATTCTCTCGATCTGACTCTCCTTTCTCCAAATACCACCTATTACTTTGATATTAGAGTCGGGGACAAAAAATATGATAACGGCGGTGTGCCTTGGACTTTTACGACCAAAGGAGCAGAAAGTTCAGTGGCTGCTCCTACATCGGCGCCAACTCAAGCAGTTTCCGCCTCAGAGCCAACGCCATTCCAAAGATTACAGATCTCAGATGGCACCAATTGTACGGAGACTGACTGTGAAAAAATCAAACTTTTATTAGGTAAAGGCTGTTCGACTCAAGACTACTTTTTATGCTTAAAGAAGCTGACACCAACTCCGTAAGAAAGATCAAAGTGCAAATATCAAACATCAAAAACTAATTCAAAGATAAAAGTTTTTAAACTTTACACTTGGTTTTGATCTTTAATTTTTGAGATTTTATCTTACATTATCTCTGTCTTCGGAATCGTGATAAGTAGGTTGGAAATGAAGTCCACAATCGGTAGCAGAATATTACTTAACATCGAACTGCCGGCAATCGGAAAGATTAATAAAATCAAAAAAATCATTCCATATTTTTGCAGTTGATTCCATTCGTGGGCTTTTTCTTCCGGCAGAATTCCAGCCACGATTTTAAATCCGTCCATCGGGTGAATCGGCAGTAGATTAAAAACGCCCAAAATAATATTCATTCTGATAACGGGCACAAAAATTAAACTTCCTATAATAATTAGAAAATTAAGTTGTAAAACTATGAACAGTTTAAGCAATAAAGAAAGTATAATAGCCAAAATAAAGTTTGAACTTGGACCGGCTAAAGAGATGATAGCGCCGTCACGTCGAGGCTCTTTGAGATTATAAGGGTCAAACTGAACCGGTTTACCCCAACCAAAGCCGAAAAAAAGTAAAAACAGGATACCAATCTTATCAATATGGACTAAGGGATTAAGTTTTAGTCTGCCCTGAAGCCTTGGAGTTGGATCTCCCAAATAATCAGCCGCCCACGCGTGAGAGAATTCATGAATCGCTATTGCAACCAGAATAGCCATAAGGTAAATAACGAAGATAAGAGGATTGGAAAATAGATAGGATATCATATAAAAATTTCTAATTTCTAATTAACCTAAATAAGCTCCAATTCCCAATTGGTTATTGGGTATTTTTTAGATCAATTAGAATAATTAGATCAATTAGGTCAATTTAATAATTGTTTTTCGTATTGTTTTATGATATCATAAAAAACCTATGGTTAAATGTTATCACTGTGGAAAATCTTTGTTATACGGTCGCTCCCACACTCATCATCGGGGAGTCGCCGGAGGCCGCTGGAAAAAAAGAGCCCCAAAAACTCAAAGAATTTTTAAAGCTAATTTAGTCCGTTTGAGTATAATTGAAAAAGGAAAATCCGTCAGAATAAGACTCTGCACAAAGTGTTTGAAGAGAGTGAGAAAAGATATGAAAGACGGGAAAAAACCATTCTTAACATTAGCTGCATTAAAGAAAGAAACTCTCAAAAAGTAAATTTCTAATTATTCTAATTGACCTAAAGAATAACCAAGTTCCAAATTCCAAGTATTCCAAACAATGTCCAATTACCAATAATCAATATTAAAAACAGTTTGGTCAATTGGTAATCGAATATTGGTTATTGTTTGTTTCTTGTTATTTGGTTATTGGTCATTGATTAGAAATTAGATTAATTAGGTTAATTAGGTCAATTCGAACTTAGTTAGCTCTCCGTCTTCTTCTCTATACAATTGCCCTTTCTGTTCAACCGCTCTTTGCGTAAAAACTATTCCATTAAGATGGTCAATCTCATGCTGAATTACAGTGGCTTCAAAACCGGAAAACCATTTCAAATATTTTTTACCAGTCAAATCTTGATAGTGGAGAAAGATTTTAGCCGCCCGTTTGACCGGGCCCCAGATCCGAGGAATAGAAAGGCAGCCTTCGAG